>Ga0134126_10000025_pt1 | contig 208463 bp, 149 predicted proteins | sample KB31752_FD_96881 | JGI IMG/M metagenome (GOLD analysis project Ga0134126, IMG submission 96881) | Terrestrial soil microbial communities with excess Nitrogen fertilizer from Kellogg Biological Station, Michigan, USA - KB3-175-2 | ecosystem: Environmental > Terrestrial > Soil > Unclassified ...
ATGGGACTAATAAGACTAATGCTGGCTTTTCCGGGCTTTTAGACGAGCGCGCGTCATGCGTTCGCGAAGGCCACCTTCCTTCAGAAAATCCTTTTCCAAACGGCGTTTTTGCTGGTCGAGTAGATAATTTGCCTGATGAATGAGACAAATGGCGATATTCGCGATAGTTTCCGGCGGGCGACTTTCGACAAATTCGCGGAAGTTTTCATAGGTCACGTCCGGCTTACAGCCGAGCCGGCGAACATACCTCGCCTCTTTGGAATCCTTATCCCACAATTTCAAGTCCCGCACACGGAGATAATCTTGGTAATCTTTGAGCAACTCTTCCAGGCTGGATCGCCCAACGTTTACAAGTTTTATCTCCGTTTCCTTGGAAGTACCGGAAGCTTCCGAACCCTCCAAAATATTTTGTTTGCCCGATCGCGCCGCCTGGATCATCTGATCGATCGTCCGATCACCCATAGCGAGAAATTTGTGACAGAATCGGAAGGTGATATCGTAAACCACTTCGGCTTTGCGGTAAGAAAGCAGTTCCTGATAATTGCCGTGAGGCGGAATAAAACCTTCGTCGTTCATAGGTCACATGGATCGTATAGGACCCATTAAATTCTGCGCAAGTGCCGCCAACCCTTCCATCGAAATCCCGTAGTGCCGGAAGATATCCGCTTGCGCGCCGGTGACGGTTTCCTCGTCCGGAATGCCCACGATGTGGAACGGCACGCTCACGCCAGCTTGCAACAATACCGCCGCGCACGCTTCGCCGAGGCCGCCGTGGACGCTGTGTTCTTCGACCGTGATCACGGCACGGGATTCGCGACCAGCGCGGAGAATTATTTCCGTGTCCAGCGGCTTGACCGTGTGCATCGAAATAACGCGCGCCTGCAAACCGTTTTCGGCCAGTTGACCGGCAGCGAGCAGCGCGTGAACAACCGTTTCACCTGTCGCAATGAAGGCGATGTCTTTGCCATCGCGCAACGTAATAGCTTTACCGATTTCGAATTTGGTTTGCGGCGGATGCAGTTGAAACATTGCAGCTTTGCCGAAGCGGACGTAAACGGGTTTGCGCGATTCGGCGGCGGCGCGAATCGCGGCGCGCGATTCCAAATTATCGGCGGGAACGACAATAGAGATATTATGAATGGCGCGAAGCACGGCCAGGTCATGCAACGAATGATGCGTGCTGCCGAGCGCGCCGTAACTGGCACCCGCACTGATGCCGACCAGCGTGGCGGGGACGTCAGAATAGCAAATGTCATTTTTGATCTGCTCAAGCGAGCGGGCCGTCAAAAAGCAGGCGGGCGAAACGCCGAAGGATTTTTTACCGCACGCGGCGAGACCTGCTGTAATGCCCACGAGGTTCTGTTCGGCGATGCCGACTTCGACCAATTGCCTGGGCAGTGCTTTGCCGAATGGGCCGAGTTTTCCCGAGCCGCGCGAATCGCTGGTCACGGCGACGATATTGGGATTCGTTCGCGCGAGTTCTTCGAGGGTCGCGGCGAATTCCTCCAAATTGGCGCGGCCCATCTTCAAACCGATCTTTTCCGCCATGGCTTTGGCGGCGGGCGAGAACATCGAAGGTGCGGGGGCGCTCATTTTTCAACAGGGGGAAACGGAGATAACGGAGAGAGGAAATGGCAAATAATTACCGGCGGTTTGACAATTCCCCAACCTGTCCGCTTCTTCGCAATTCAATTCTTTGTTCACTCTGTTCTCTCCTGTAAAATTTTTGCCGCGTCGTCCAACTCCGCCAGCGCCTGCTTCAATTCCGACTCGGTCGGCACGCCGTGATGCCATTTGGCGACGTCTTCCATGAAACTCACTCCCTTGCCCTTAACCGTATTGGCGATGACGCAGGTGGGTTTGCCGGATTCGGCGGGCCGGCTCAAGGCGGTGGTCAATTCGGCGAAATCGTGCCCGTTCACGACCTTTACCGCCCAACCGAATGCGCGCCATTTTTCATCGAGGGGCTCATTGCTGCAAACGTCGCGCGTGCGGCCGGTGATTTGCAGGGTGTTGTGGTCGATGATGGCGGTCAGGTTATCGAGCTTATAATGCGCGGCGGCGAGCGCGGCTTCCCAATTCGAGCCTTCGGCCAGTTCACCGTCGCCGAGCAACGTGAAGACGCGATAGGGCGCGTTGTCCATTTTTCCGGCGAGCGCCATGCCGATGCAAATGGGCAGGCCGTGGCCGAGCGCGCCGGTGTTCATTTCGATCCCGGGAATGTGCCGCGTGGGATGACCGACGAAATGAGATTGGTAGCGGCAAATCGTGTGCAGCTCCGTTTCCGGAAAAAACCCCCGGTCCGCCAGCACGGCATAGAGCGCCTCGACCGAGTGGCCTTTGCTTTGCACGTAGCGATCGCGCGTCGGGCTGGAAAAATTTTCCGGCGAGACGTTGAGAATGCGATTGTAGAGGACGTTCAAAATATCGAGGCAGGAAAGACCGCCCCCGGTGTGGCCCGCGCCCGCTTCGAAAATCGCTTCGAGCGTTTTTTTTCGCAGATGGACGGATTTGAGTTGGAGTCCGCGGTTGGTCATTTCAAAGCGCTCCAATGGCCAAAATTACGCGTGCGTTTTGGAGCTTGAACATTGGAGCTTCTCTGGAGCTTGGATATTGGAATTTGGAGCTTCTATTCATGCACATGCACATCCCAGCCAAAATAATTTTCAAACGCTTCCGCCAAAATTGCGGCGGATCTGGATTGCGTCATAACGACGTGATGTTCGAAGCCGCGTTTGCAAATCTGATGCATCAGTTTTTGCAAATTGGGAATCTTTGCGACGGCCCGGTTTCCGAACGTGTCGAGTGGATCATTCGTCAGTTCGCCTTCGCCGACGTAGGTGCGGATTTCGCCGTCGGCATCGGCGGTGGTGATGCGGCCAAAGGTCAGCGGCCCGGCGGGCGTGCGGCCTTCGAGCGCGCCGTAAGTGTTTTCCACGCCGAGAATGCTGCCGAGAATGGGCGCGTTGGCAATCTTGATGTCCGGCAAAAAGGATTTGGCCCAGTTGCCGCAATGAAACAACACGCACTTGTTGTCGTCATCGGCATAATTATTGTTCCAATCGACCAAAGCCGCGGGCGTGCCGCCGGCGAGTTGCATGGCGTACATGGTGAGCACGCCCGTGACGTCCACTTCGCAGGCGCTGGGGAGAAATTTTTCGCTCATCATGCTCATGAGCGTGCAGACGTTGCAGCCGTAATTTTCCTGAACCGAGGTCCAGCATTGAATTGCGGTGGCGTCGATGGCGTTTGCGTTCATCCAATCGGTGAGCACGACGCCCATTTTGGCCATTTGCAACAGTTTTTCCGCCGGCACACCGGGCGCGGGAGCATAACCAGTGATTTCCGCGAGCTTTGCTTTAACAGGCGCGGCATTGGCATCCAACTTGTCCGCTTTGCCTAGAATTTCCGACAAGTCCACGGTGGTCACGCTGATGCCGTAGCGCTCCAGAAGTTTTTCCGAGTAACGGACGGTATTGAACGCGCCGGGGCGCGCGCCGACAGCGCCGAGGCGGACGCCGCGCAACCCATTCACGACGCGGCACACGCCGAGAAAGTTCTGCAAATCACGCTCGAAGCTTTCCGATGAAGGATGCGAAACATGCTTGGTCGTCAGCGAAAATTTAATTCCGGCCTGAACGAGGTTATTCGACACGGAAATTTTGCCGCAATAAGCATCGCGCCGGCGAGCCGGCGAAAGCTGCTTCAAATCGTCCGGATAACCTTGAATCAGCACGGGCAGGTTCAGCTTGGACATTTTCAACGTGTCCGCCACGCCTTTTTCGTCGCCGAAATTCGGCAGACAGACCAGCACGCCATCCATTTCATCGGCGTGCCGCCGGAACAGCTCGGCGCATTTGCGGGCTTCGGCGTGGGTTTCCACGCCGCCCAGCTTGGAATCGGATTCGGCAAGCTGGATCGCCTTGATGCCGAATTTGGCAAAGCACTGGGTGATATCCTTGCGAGCCTCGGTGATGAGTTGGTCCGGAAAAAAGTCGCGGTTGCCGTAAATGACACCGAGGACCGGAGCAGTTTTAATGGCGTGTTTCATGGCCTGACAAACTAAGAATGGTCTGTGGGAACAAAGAATCGTTTGCGCCCCCATGGATGCAAGCCTTTTTGATTCACAGGCCGCGCAATATCATTTTTAGCAAGTTATTTAGCGTTATTCGGATGACGTGAAAGGTGGGTTGGTAGTAGTATCCATACCATCCGCGAAAAATATGTTTTTGGTTGAAATTGTATCGGCGCGATTGCGCGTGGTATTGTTGCTTGTGCTGGCATCCGGTCTTTGCCTGTCGGGACGGGCCAGCACCGATTTGACCGCGCGTGTGGAAGCTGCAGGATTCCGGTTCGCCACGACCCATTTAATCCCCGCTTCCGATTCCCGCCCGATTCCATTCAACCAATCCGCTGTCAAACAGGGGTCCGCTCCCGCGGCGTATGGCCCCGATCCGAAGCTGCCTTATTTCACCGTCCGTTTTGCCATGCCGACGCCGCCGGAAAACATGAAGAGCAAAATCGCGGCGGTGACGGGCATCGACCCTTTGGTATACACGCACAACCATTCGCCGGGTTTCGAAATTTTGCCGAATGGCGACGCGCTGGCGGTCTGGTTCAGCACGCCGCCGGGCGAAAGCGAAAGCGCCAAGACGACCACCTTCGTGCAGGCGCGGCTGCGTTACGGCGCGGAGGAATGGGACATGCCGGAATTGTTCTGCGATTTCCAAGATGTCAACGACCAGTCCGGCCTGTTGTGGAAGGACGGAAACAAGATTTGGTTCTTCGGCGGCGGACGGGATTTCTTTTCGCCATTTAAAATTGCCACCTCCACGGACAATGGCGCGACCTGGACTTTGTCCCTGCCATTGCTGGATCGCCCGCCGGAAAAGTTCACCGCGCAACCGATCACGAGCGCCTTTCGCGGGCCGGACCGATCGATTTATTTCGCCATGGATGGCGACAAGGCGACGAGTTTTCTATGGCACAGCACCGACGAGGGAGTGCATTGGTCGCAAATGGCCGGACGAACGGGCGGCCGGCATTCAGCGATTGTGCCCTTGGATGACCATGGCGATTTGCTGTCGATTGGCGGGAAAAACGCGAGCGTGAACGGGTGGTCGCCCGAAAACACTTCGACGAATTGGGGTGCGACTTGGAGCGCGAGCATTGCCTCGCCATTTCCGCCGTTGGGCAGCGCCCAGCGGCCCTCGATGATCCGGCTTGCGGACGGCAATTTATTTTTCGTTAGCGACGCGTTTCTGAACAAATTAAAACGGCTGCCGCCAGCGGGTTGGAAATACGGCACTGGCAGCTTCGTCGCCATCTCGACCAACAACGGAACTTCGTGGCACATCAAAACCTTGCCGGTGCAATTGCCGAATTATCAGCGCAACACGAACGGCACGGTTGGCTATGTGACAGCCCGGCAGGCGCCGAATGGCGTGATTCATATTTTGACAACCGTGACGCAGCCGTGCTTGCATTACGAATTGAATGAAGCGTGGGTGTTTTCGGACGCCGGCGACATCGCGCCGGAAACCAGCGGCGGGAGCATCAAGCAATTTTCGGAAAATTTCCCCAATGGAAAAGTGCGGTCGCAATGGAGCGCGCGGATTTGCCCGAATGGCCGCTACCTGCTCGACGGTCCGGAAACGGACTTCTACGAGAACGGCGCGAAACAGCACGAAGTGACTTACGTCAGCGGACGCAAAACCGGCGACGAAACATTTTGGTCGCCGGACGGCAAAAAACTTTGGGCGTGGCAGCATGATTTGAAACACAATCGGAGTGTTTGGACACAATTCTGGCCGAGTGGCCAAAAAAAGGTGGAGTCCACCTGGAACACCAAACCAGAGGCGCGCGATTTGAAGCGGAGCTTTTTCGGATTGGTGGCGAACGGACCAGTGAAGAACTGGAACGAGGACGGCAAATTGACTTATTCCGGCAGTTTCTCGAACGGCTGGCCCGCGGAGCAAGGAGTCGCGGCAAAATGAGTTCCGCGCGCACATTGGATCTGGTGATCATCGCGGTGTATTTCGCGGTGGTGGCCGTCATCGGCCTCTGGTGCTCGCGGCGGCAGAACTCCACGGAGGCTTACTTCGCGGCGCGGCGTTCGGTGCCGAGTTGGGCGCTGGGTCTCTCCATGTTCGCCACGATCATCAGCAGCATCACGTTCATCGCGTATCCCGGAGCGGCGTATAAAGGCAATTGGAACCAGCTCGTGCCCGGTTTCATGGCGGTGGGCGTGCTGCTCGTGCTCGGGACAACGCTGGTGGCGTTCTTCCGCCATGCTGTGGGCATGAGCGCGTATGAATATTTTGAAAAACGTTTCGGCTATGGCGCGCGGGCTTATAGCTCCCTGGCGTTCACGGCGGGACATTTCTCAAAAATGGGATTCGTCCTGTTCACCGTTACTACCGCCGTATGTGGCATGACCGGGTGGGACAAATACCACGTCATCGTGGGCGTGGGATTGCTGACAGTGGTTTATACGCTGCTGGGCGGGCTGGAGGCGGTCATCTGGACGGAAGTGCTGCAAGGCATCGTCAAACTTATCGGCGTGGCGGTGGTGATTGGCGTTTTGTTTGCGATCATGCCCGGTGGCCCTTCGGCGGCGTTCCATATGGCGCATGGCCAAAATAAATTCAGCCTCGGCAGCTTCGATTTCGACCTGACGTCCAATGGGAATTTCTGGGTGATGCTCCTGTATGGCGCTTTTTGGTACCTGCAAAAATACGGCGCGGACCAGACGCTCGTGCAGCGTTATCTGGCGGCGAAATCCGATCGCGCGGCGTTGAAGGGCGCGGTGATGGGCGCGCTGTTGTGCCTGCCCACCTGGACGGCCTTCATGCTGGTGGGAACACTGCTATGGGCCTACTATCATCTCTCCGGTGATGCGCTGCCCGCCTATTTGATTGGCGCAAATGGCAAAGTGATCGCCGACGAAGTCTTCCCCCATTTTCTCATGACGAAAGTCCCCGTCGGACTCGCGGGAATTTTCATGGCGGCGCTGTTCTCGGCGGCAATGTCCACGATGTCTTCGGATTTGAACTGCCTGTCGGCGGTGGGCGTGGAGGATTATTATCGCAAGCTGCGGCCAAATTCGACGGATCGGCAGCGGCTTTGGGTGGGAAAATGCATTGTGGCCGCCGCCGGCGCTTTGGCCGTCGCTGTTGGCGCGTTCATCGCGCACAAAGGCCAGGGCGCGCTCACACTTTATTACGCGGCAACCGCCATTGTTTCCGGCGGTTTGGCCGGAATATTCCTGCTCGCGTTTTTCACGCGGCGCACCAATCGCAAGGGACTTTGGGTGGGCATCATTGCGGCGCTGATTTTCACGGCGTGGGCGACGTTGACCGGCAGCAAATTCAAGCTGGTGGACCTTGGTTGGAATTACTCATGGCCGGACGTGATGATCGGCGTGATCGGGCATGTGATCGTGGTCGTGGTCGGCTATGGCGCGAGCTGGTTTTTCCCCTCGGACACAGTCGTGAAGCAAGAATGGACGTTCTGGGGCTGGCTGCAAAAGCGGAAATCGCTGCGCGAGGAAGAAGTTGCCGAACCCGCGGCAGCGGAGGCGAATCCATGAACTGCATCACCCTGCTCCAACCGCCGCGCCTGGCCTTCGGCGTGGGTTGCGCGTTTCAATGCGCCGAATTCCTCGCGCAACGCGGCTTGAAACGGGTGCTGCTCGTTTCGAGCACGCCGGTGCTGCCGACCCTGGACGGAATTCTCCATAGCTTGACGGAACACCAGGTGGAGTTCGTGCAAGCGCCGCGGGTGGACCGGGAACCGACGCGCGAATTGTTTGAAACCGTGCTCGCGGCTGCGCGCAAGGAAAGAATCGATGGCGTGCTTGCGATCGGCGGCGGCAGCGTGATTGACGTGGCGAAGCTGGTGGCGGCGCTTTATCGCGCAAAGCAGACGGCTTCGGATGTTTTCGGCATCAATCTATTGCAGGGCCGCGAATTGACGCTGGTCTGCCTGCCCACAACGTCGGGCACCGGCGCGGAAGTTTCGCCGAACGCGATTTTGCTGGATGAATCGGATGAATTGAAAAAAGGCGTGGTCAGCCCGCACCTCGTGCCGGACGCCGCGTTTGTGGACCCGCTTCTGACGCTTTCCGTGCCGCCGGCGGTCACGGCGGCCACGGGTCTCGACGCGCTGACGCATTGCATCGAGGCTTACGCGAACAAATTCGCGCATCCGATTGTGGACCTCTACGCGCTGGAGGGAATAAAATTGATTTCGAACCATCTTCCCCGCGCGGTGCGCGACGGGCACGACATTGAAGCGCGCGCGGCGCTTTCGCTCGGAAGCCTTTACGGCGGCCTCTGCCTTGGACCCGTGAATACCGCCGCCGTGCACGCGCTGGCGTACCCGCTCGGCGGACGGTTCCACGTGGCGCACGGCGTCTCCAACGCTCTCCTGCTGCCGCATGTTTTGCGCTTCAATTTTTCCGCCGCACCGGAGCGTTACGCGAAGGTCGCGGTGGCATTGGGCGTCCAGCGCAACGGCTCGCCCCTGACGACCGCCGAATATGGAGTGGAATTCCTGACGCGGTTGTCGCGCGACTGCGGCGTGCCGCAGCGGCTTTCCGAATTGAACATCCCGCGCGAGGCGATTCCTTCAATGGCGCAGGCAGCCATGAAGGTCACGCGACTTTTGAAAAACAATTTGCGCCCGCTCACCGAGGCCGATGCGGCGCACGTTTACGAAGCGGCTTACTGATTAGCAATGACCATGAGGCGGAAATATCAAGGGGCGGTGGTGCCCTTAGTAACACCATTCACCGCGGAGGGGAACCTGGATGTCACGGCGCTGCATCGGCTGGTGGACCGGCAGGTCGCCGGCGGAGTCGACGGCATTTTCGTGCTCGGCACAACCGGTGAAGGCGCGCACGTGCCGCGCGCGTCGCGGCGGCAAATGGTCGCCGAAACGGTCAAGCGCGTGGACGGAAGCGCCGTGGTGTTTGCCGGGTTGGGCGATATTGTTTCCGCGGATGTTTCCGAGGCCAACGGTTTTCTCGCCGATGGCGCGGAGGCAGTCGTGGCGCACCCACCGATTTCCCAAAAACTCGCCCCGCACGAATTGCAAGACTGGTATCGGAAGTTGCTGGACCAGGTGCACGGCCCGCTGTTGTTATACAACATGCCCATGACCACGAACGTTTCCATTCCGCTGGACTCGGTGGAAAAACTCGTGGGGCATCCGCGATTGGCGGGCATCAAGGATTCTGAAAACAATCCGCAGCGGCTCGAACAATTGTTGCAACGTTGCGGCGGGAAAAAGGATTTTTCGATTTTTGTCGGCGTGGGCGCGCTGATGGAAAAGGGATTGAAGCTGGGCGCGGACGGCATTGTGCCGAGCGTGGGCAACCTGATCCCGGACATTTGCCAAAAGCTTTGCGCTGCCGCAAAAAAGGCGGACTGGGCCGAAGCGGAGATTCTGTCCACGCGCATGAACACGATTGCCGCGCTTTACCAAAAAGGGCGCACGTTGAACGAATCGCTTTCGGTGCTGAAGGCCGCCATGTCCTGCCACGGCCTTTGTTCACCGCACGTGCTGCTGCCGCTGCTGCCGCTGACGGCCGCGCAGTTGGAAAAACTTCGAATCGATATGGAGCAGCTGCATTTGCTGAACGGAGGATGAAAAGCGCGCGTCCAATCCTGGGCCTCACCATGGGCGACCCAGCCGGCATCGGGCCGGAAATTTGCCTGCGCGCCCTGCGCGAACCCTCGGTGCTGGCAGTTTGTACGCCGGTGTTGTTCGGAGACGTGGCGGTGCTGAAACGTGTCGCGGAGGCGGCAAAAATTCCCGCGCCGGATTGCCGTCTCGCAACGATTGCAGACCTCGACGGCTTTTTTGATATTAGCCACCCGCTGGTGGTCGATTGTGTCGGTGTGGACGCGGCGAAAATCACTCCGGGCACAATTTCCGCAGTGTGTGGCAAGGCTGGCTACATTTACATTGAACAAGCCATTCGCGCCGCGCTGGCGGGGAAAATTGATGGCGTCGTCACCGCGCCGATCCACAAGGAATCGCTGCATTTGTCCGGCGTTAACTTTCCAGGCCACACCGAGATTTTCACGGCGCTGACGGGCGCGAAGCGGAGCTGCATGATGCTTTATTCAGACAAATTGACCGTCAGCATGGCGACGACGCACATCGGCTATCACGAAGTTCCGGCGAAACTTTCCGCCGAGCGCGTGTTAAACGTCATTGAGCTGACGGCGCAGGCGATGCGGCAGTTGTTGCAGCACGAACCGCTGCTGGGCGTTTGCGGCCTGAATCCGCACGCGGGCGAACACGGGCTTTTTGGCAATCGCGAGGAGGAACACTTTGTGGAACCGGCGGTGAAAACCGCGCGTGAGCGCGGCATCCGCGTTGAAGGCCCGCTGGTGCCGGACGCGGCGTTCACGGCAGGGCAGCGCCAACGATTCGATGCCATTGTGACGCTGTATCATGACCAGGGGCATATTCCGTTCAAAATGCTCGCGTTCGACACCGGCGTGAACATCACCCTTGGCCTGCCCCTCATCCGCACGTCGGTGGACCATGGGACAGCGTTCGACATTGCCTGGCAAGGCAAGGCGCAGGCGACGAGTTTATATTCGGCGATCCAAGTCGCGGCCGGGTTGGCTGCGGGAAAATTGAAAGGAGCCGCGAGATGATCGGAGTCATTGCCGATGATTTAACGGGCGCGGCCGAACTGGGAGCCGTGGGGCGGCGCCTCGGGCTGAAAGCGGAGATTCTGTGCAACAACGAGGCCAGCACCGGCGCGGAATTGGTTTGCGTGGACACGGATTCACGTTCGTGCCCACCCACGGAAGCGGCGAAGCGCGCGGCACAAGCGGCGAAAATGCTGCAAGCCGCCGGCGCGCGCTGGATTTATAAAAAAGTGGATTCCGTGCTGCGCGGCAATGTCACGCCCGAAGTCGAAGCGGTGATGCAACAACTCGGCTTCAATCGCGCCCTGGTGTTGCCCGCCAACCCCTCGCTTGGCCGCACCATTCGCGACGGCCAATATCTCATCCAGGGCAAGCCGATTCACCTGACGGAATTTGCGCATGACCCGGAATATCCGCGCCGCACTTCGCAGGTGCTGCGCATGGTTGAAGCACCGCAGCATTTCCTGTTGCGCCTCGCGAACGGCGGTTTGACCGTGCCCGAAAACACGCTGCTGATGGGCCAGGCGGATTCGCCGGAAAAAGTCCGGCAATGGGCGCAGGTGCGGCAGGAATCGCTGCTGCGCGTGGGCGGCTCGGAATTTTTCGGCGCGCTGCTCTCGGAGGAATTGCGTGGCGGGGCGCGGGCCATCAGCGAGGAATTCGAATTTGGCAATGAGCAGCAACTGTTCGTGTGCGGCACGGCATCCAAGTCCGGCCAGCATTTATTCCGCTCGGCGCGAAAAGCGGGCACGCCGGTATTTACGCTGCCGCAGGAATTGATGTGGGGAAACGATTTTTCCCCGGGCGCGGATGCGGCTATTTCGCAGCGGGTCATTCAGGCATTCGAAAACAACCGCCGCGTGGTGTTGGGCGTGGGATTGCCGCCCGTGCAGGACATGCAGGCGGCGCGGCGGCTTTCCGGAAGCCTGGTGGACATTGCGCAACTCGTGCTGAAGCGCGCGAACGTCAAATACATTTTCGCCGAGGGGGGGGCCACCTCGGCGGAACTCGTGCGCCGCATGAAATGGTCGCGCCTGGAAGTCCGGCGCGAATGGGCGCCGGGCGTGGCCACGCTCGCGGTGACGGATCGCAATCCACTTTGGCTCACCATCAAACCCGGCTCCTATTCCTGGCCGCGAGCATGGACAGGAGCGGCATGATTCGGTAATTAAAGAGCCATGCCAACATCCCCTGGCTCCAGCGACAATCTGATTTTCGTTGATCCTTCCCCCGTCGCGCGGCGGTTGTTGTGGCACATTTTTTCGATCGGCACGCGGAGGATTGTCCAGCCGGACCGGCACGATCGTTTTGAAAAGCCGGGCGCGCATCTGTTCTGGGTGCACTCCGGCGAAGGCGAACTGGAATATAAATCGCGCCGCTTTCAGCTTCGCCGCGGCGGCGAGGTCTGGCTCGTGGACATGAATTCGCCGCGCACCTACATTCCCCTGCCCGGCCGGCATTTGACCATCGTGGGCGTCCGGTTCGGCGGCCCGGGCCTGGAATTCTGGCATGAGGAAATCCGCGATCACGAGAATGCGGAATTCACGCTGGACGATCTGCGCTTTGCCTCCCGCACGCAAAATGAATTGTTGCGCCTCGTGCGACGCAAGCCCGCCGGGTGGGAATGGCAGGTGCATCTGGCCATCACGCATCTGCTGGGCAAATTGCTCATGGCGCGCGAAATCCTCGCCTCGCCGCACGCGGAATTGCCCGTGCCCGTCGTGCGCGTGCTCAACGCCATTTCCACTGATCCGGCGCGTGATTGGAAGGCGCTCGAACTCGCCTCAGTGGCAAAGATCAGCTATTCCGGCCTGCGCGCCTTGTTCCATTCGTCCGGCCAGGGCACCATTCACCAGCATATCCAGCGCGCGCGCCTGGACCAGGCGCGGCTGCTGCTCGCCGACAAACGGCTCTCGATTAAAGACGTGGCCGCCACGTTGAATTTTTCGAGCGAGTTTTATTTCAGCCACTTTTTCCGGCATCATACCGGGATGACACCGACCGAATTTCGCCAACACATGAAAGGATGAAATTGATCAAGACAATTTTCGCCATCGGTTTTTTTGCATGCTTAATGGCGGCCACCGCGCTCGGCGCGACCGCGCAGGAAACGGAGACGCTGTTTCTTTCCGGCCACGGCAAGGATGATGCCGTGCCGTGGGAGTTTTTCTGCACGAGCGGCGCGAATTCCGGCTTCTGGACCAACCTGCCGGTGCCCTCGCAATGGGACGTGAAAGGTTTCGGCACGCTTCACTATCACAAGGACCCCACCAATGCCTGGGACGAAAAGGGATTGTATGCGCATAATTTCACCGTGCCGGCGGAGTGGTCGGGGCGGCGCATTTTTCTGGTGTTCGATGGCGTGATGACCGACACGAGCGCGAAGCTCAACGGCCAATCCACCGGCCCCATGCATCAGGGCGGATTTTATCGTTTCAAATATGAAATTACTTCGCTCGTGAACTTCGGCGCCACGAACCGCCTCGAAGTCACGGTTGCCAAACATTCCGCCAACGCCTCCGTCAACAGCGCCGAGCGGACGGCCGATTACTGGGTTTTTGGCGGCATTTACCGGCCCGTCTATCTCGAAGCCGTGCCGCGGCAATTCATCGACCGCGTGGCCATCAATGCGCAGGCTGGCGGGCACTTTTCAGCGGACGTGTTTTTGAACGGCGCAACCAATGCAGATTCCGTCGAAGCGCAAATCCAAACACTCAAGGGTAAAAACGTCGGAGCGCCTTTCCGCGCAAATATCACCGATGACCAAGCTGAACTCCAGACAACCACGGCATCGCCGAAACTGTGGACGGCCGAGACGCCCAATCTTTATTCGGTTACAATCCAGCTCAAGCGCGGTGATGAAATCATCCACGAGATTCACCAACGCTTCGGTTTTCGCACGTTTGAAGTGCGCGATGGCGACGGGCTTTATCTCAACGGCAAGCGAGTGATTTTGAAAGGCGCGGATCGCCATTCCTTCTGGCCGGATTCGGGCCGCTGCCTGAGCGAAGCGGTCCAACGCCTCGACATCAAGACCTTGAAGGACGCGAACATGAACGCCGTGCGCATGTCGCATTACCCGCCGGATGCGCAATTCCTCGATCTCTGTGATGAGCTGGGCATTTACGTTTTGGACGAACTCGGCGGGTGGCATCATTTTTACGACAACAAAGTTGGCCCGCAGCTTGTCCATGAAATGGTCGCGCGCGACGTGAACCATCCCTGCATTTTGTTCTGGGACAACGGCAACGAAGGCGGCTTCAACACGAACTTCGATCACATTTTTACCGAGCTCGATCCGCAGCATCGCCGCGTGTTGCATCCGTGGTCGGCTTTCAGCGGCGTGAACACGGCGCATTATTTGGATTACAACCAGGCCGTGATCGCCTGCGAGGGCACGCCGCTTTATTACCACCCCAACGGCAAGGTCTTCGCCTCGACCAATGACACGGGCAAATACATTTACATGCCCACGGAATTTCAGCACGGCCTTTACGATGGAGGCGCGGGGGCGGGCATGGAGGATTATTGGAACCTGATGAGCGCGAGCAAATATCTCGGCGGCGGCTTCATCTGGGCGCTGCTCGACGAGGGCGTCAAGCGGCCCGACACCGGAGAAATCGACGTGGCCGGCAACCAGGCGCCGGACGGCATCGTGGGGCCCTATCGCCAGCGCGAAGGCAGCTTCTACGCCATTCGCGACATCTGGTCGCCGATTCAAGTGACGCGCGAGGTGGACGGCACGTTCACGGTGGAAAACCATTTCAATTTCACCGACGCCAGAGAGTGCAAATTCATCTGGCAACTCCGGCGCTTTGCGCAGCCGAATGGAACCAACTCAGGTTTCACAGTCATGCGCGAAGGCGTGATTTCGTCCCCCAGGATTCCGCCGGGCGAAAAAGGAAAACTGGCGTTCAAGTTGCCCGCAGCCGCGAGGAATGCCGATGCGCTCGCCCTGCGCGCCGAAGCGCCGGATGGCCGGGAACTGTGGACGTGGGTGTGGCCGTTGTCGGGGATCAATCGTTTCCAATCCATCTCGCACGAACCGGCAGCGTCGCGCGCGCAAGCCAAAGAAACCGCCGATGCCATTGACGTGACTGCTGGTGATTTTCGCGTGACCTTCAGCAAACAAACCGGCCTGCTCACCAGCGTTCGCCACGGTGAACAAACCTATTCACTCTCGAATGGCCCGCTATTTACCGGCGGCACCAACGCGCTGGAAAAAATCACTTTCGCGGAAGACGGCCCCGATGTCGTGGTGGCGGTAAAGCTCGCTGGCCCGATGAAGTCCATTTCCTGGCGCGTGAACGGGAACGGCTGGCTGGATTGCGATTACACTTATGAAGCCCACGGCACGAACAATTTTCTGGGCGTCACCTTTGATTATCCGGAGGCCAATGTGCGCCGCAAGCGCTGGCTGGGTGACGGTCCGTATCGCGTCTGGAAAAACCGGTTGCGCGGCGAGACGCTGAATGTTTGGGGCAACGATTATAATGACACCATCACCGGGTATCGCGATTGGATTTATCCGGAATTCAAAGGCTTCTTTGCCAATGTCCGGTGGCTGCAACTGGACACGACCGAAGGGCCCATCACCGTGGTCAACAACAGCCCGGTGCCGTTCCTGCAGGTGCTTACGCCGTCATTCCCGCCCATGAAACTGGTTGGCAAGGCGATTGCCCCGATGCCGGCGTGCGGCCTCGGTTTTTTGGACGCGATTCCGCCCATTGGCAGCAAATTCAAGGCGCCGGGAGCCATGGGGCCGCAGTCCCAGCCAAACGTCGCCTCGGGGAATTATTCCGAATCAATCAGTTTTTACTTCGGTAAACTGCCCAAGTCTGGTTAGAATGCGGGTTGGCGGGAAACCGAACATGCAGAAGTTATGAAAGCGATCAAACGAAAGTTCCTGGCGGCCTCCATTCTTCTCGCGGGCGCCACCTTGTTCAGCCAACATGCTTGCGCCCAGCAAAGCACACCCCCGGCCACGGCAGCGGAGTTGGAAGCGACGTACACTACCGCGATTGAAAGCCGCACCGCGGACATTTTAACGCCGTTAAACCTGACCGACGTCGCCAAGTCCAACAAGCTGCATGACATCATCATTTCGCAATACCGTGTGATGCGGGCGCGCGATAAACTCATTGACGCCAAGCTTCACGCGGAAGGCAAAGAGATCGATTACTCAAATCGCGCTCCCGATCTCGAAGCGCAATCCAAGGTGCTGCACGATTATTTTATTGCTGAGCTTTCCAAGCTCCTCACGCCCGAACAGGTCGAGAAGGTGAAGGACAAGATGACCTACAACAAGGTCAAGGTCACCTATGACGCGTATAACTCGATCGTGCCGAACCTCACCGATTCAGACAAAGCCAAGATCATGGAGTTGCTCAAGGAAGCGCGGGAAAAGGCGATCGATGGCGGCAATGCCCCCGAGAAATCCGCCATTTTCCAGGTCTATAAGAACGAGATTAACGATTACCTCGACGCGCACGGCCACGATGTTGCCAAGGCTTACAAAGATTGGGATGCCAAACAGGCGCTGGCCAAAGCGTCCACCGCTGCGCCCGCGAGCACGATTAAAAGGGAATAATCCTGTCCGGCGCTGGTTTCAAAAAATTGATTCGAAATCGTAGCTGCCGGATGAAACCGCAAAAACGGCTCGGCCCTCCTGCATTCGCAGAAAATTCACGCCCGCGCTTCGCTGCGCAAGTTTGCCGCTCTCCATGACGCTTTCAACGTTAACAGCCGGGATAAAAATCGTCGCGGTCGTGTTGGCTGGAATGGTGACACTCAGATTGAAACTGGTTCCCTCCCGCTTCCAATCGCTCATAATTTTTCCGCGAATCGAATCGTAACTGGCCTTCGCCCACGTGATGTCCCCGACCGGCTGCGGGTTGATGATAATCTCCTTGAATCCCGCGGCAACGTGCTGCCGGCGTCCCGCCGGCAGGTCGGGAGCGCTTTGAATCCCGGCAAGGTCGTGATAAAACCATTCTTCTATCTGGCCAAGCATGAAATGATCCTGCGACGAGCCGCCGTCCCACGCTTCGGTCAGGCTGGTCTTGCCCTTGGCCACTTGCATGCCATAGCCGGGTTTGTTCGTCTGGTCGTTCATGTCGAAAATAACGTCGCTGCGGCCGCCGTCCGCCAGCGCGCGTAATAGATAACGATAGCCGACGTCGCCCGCCGTCAGGGCATTCCCACGCGAGCGAACGTCCCGGACAATCGCGTCCACCACGGCGGCACGATTGGCCGGCTCGCAGAGATCCATGGCCAGGGCGATGGCGTTGGCGCATTGGGAATCCGTCGCGTAGCAATGATTGGTGGAGTTATAAAATTTCTCGTTGAAGGCCGCGCGGATTTTTTGTGCGAGTGCGGAATAATTTTTGGCATCGTCGTGCTTGCCGAGAAGCGCCGCGGCCCGCGCCATGATTTTAACGTCTTCGTAATAAAAAGCCGTGCCGGTGAGCGGAATTGGTGTGAGTTGCGAGATGCCCGGTTTCTTTGGCCCCACATCATACCAATCACCGAGGCCGTAATTGACAATGTAGCCATCCGCGCGGCTTCCCAGATACGCCACGTAATCCTTCATTGCCTCGTAATGCAGACGGAACAGATTCAAGTCGCCGTCAAATTCATATTGCTGCCAGGGCACGAGAATGAAACTGCTGCTCCACTCCGGCGAATCGCCGAACATATTGCGCAAATGATGCGCGTCATTTTTGTCGCGGAAAATGGCGTATTCGGGCGCGGTGGTCGGCACGAGGCCATTGGTGAGTTGGGAATCAGCAATGTCATTCAGCGTCTTGGTGAAGAGTTGCGCGAGATCGAATTCATAGCGCAACGCCGGGCCATTGAGATGATCCTGCTCGAGCCAGCCAAGGCGCTCGCGATGCGGGCAATCCGTCAGGATGCTCACCATGTTGTTGCGTTGCGCCCAGCGCACGAGGTCGCGGATGCGGTTGAACAGCGGGTTCGAACATTCAAATTCTCCCACCGGCTGCGACGAGGATTGGATGACCGCGGCTTCAATGGAATTTATCTTCGGCAACGCCCCATTCGTCGCCGCAGTCAAATGCGCCTGAATGTAACGGCATCCGACGTAAAAAAACTTCGGCGACCACATTTCCGCGCCATCCGTCCCCTTCGTGAAATCGCACCAAATGTATCCACGATGTCCTCCGCCCATCGAGCCTTGATTGACCGCCCCGGTAGCGTCGATCAACTCCGACGGCATGAGCCGCACCTTGCTGCCGGCGGGGCCGCTGATGGTAATGCGCGGCACGTGCGCGGCGTTTTGGCCGAAATCAAAAACGATGTCGCCGTTGCTGAGCGTTCGCGTGGCGATTGGCTTATGAATTTCAATGACGCGAATCGGCGGCGCGGCGCAGGAAAGCCCGCGCAATTCCGCGCCGCCTTCACCAAGAATTTTCGGCGCCGCCCATTTGGCATCATTGAAACCCGGCTCATTCCAGCCCTGTTGCGCCAGCCGCGCATCACAGTCCTCGCCGCCGTAAATGGACGAATACGTGATGGAGCCCGGCGATACGCGCCAGTTTTTGTCCGTGCCAATGATCTCGACCCTACCATCCGCGTATTCGAGCCGGATGTGCGCGATGAGCTTTTGCGGGCCGAATGTCCTTTTGAATTTCGTAAAGCGGCCCGGATCGTTGAACACGTTATACATGCCGTTGCCAAGCTCGAAGCCAACGGCGTTCGGGCCGGGCCTCAAATCAGCAGTGATGTCGCGCACGTCATAAAGGCAGGTTTTGTCGTATTCAGACCAGCCCGGCGACAGAAAATCATCGCCGACTTTCTTTCCATTGAGCGACATCTCATATTGGCCCAGGCCGCAAACAACGGCGATTGCGCGTGTGAGACCGGGCTTCACGGCGAATTCGCGACGCAAAAGAATCGAAGGCAGATTCGTGTCCCCGGCGCCGATCCATCGCGCATTCCATTCGTTCGCCTGAAGCAAACCCATGGTCCAGCTCGCCGGCTCGCTCCAGGCGGACACTTCACCATTCGTATCCCACACGCGCACTTTCCAAAAAACCTGCCGCAAGGAGTTTAACTCACTGCCGCGATAAGGAATTTGGATGGTTTCATCCGACGCCACTTTGCCGCTGTCCCACAAATCGCCACCATCATCCGCGAGTTCGGCTGACGATGATGCGACCAGAATCTGATAAGCCGTTTGCCGCTGGCCGCGCGCGGCGCTTTCATCGATCCAAAACAGCCGCGGATTCGGCACATCGACACCAAGCGGATTTACCGCGTATTCGCAGCGAAGGTTTGTGGGCATGAGCGCGGCGTGACTCGTCAATGTAAGCGTGAACGCCAGAAGGCAAAGCGTTTTAAGAACTGATTTCATGATGTCGTTTTCGACGCGTTCCATGGCCATTATTTGGGCAGCAAATTGCGAAATGCCGGCTCCAAGCCGGCGGCATCGCGGATTTTTTGCGACACTTGCGGGCCATTATTGATCCAGGTGTTGCCCGGGCCGTTGGCGTTTTTCAAAAATCTCTCCGCCGGGCACCAATTGTCACGCACGGTAATGAACGACGAACCTTCATCGAGATACAGATAATACCAATGATTTGGATCCGGCACGTAAGGGCTCATCGTGATGTCGTCGACCGCGTTTTCACTGACGACCGTGCCGGGTTGCGCGGAAAGCAGATAAATGCCCGCCGTATCGCCCAATCGCGTGGCTACACGATCGATCTTGTTCGCGTGAATGAAATTATCCCGGAGCGCATTCGTCATTTTCGTCCACCCCCAGCCGACGCTGATGCCGGTGTAGCTGCAATGAGAAACGCTGTTGTGCTCGACTTTGATTCCGCGCGCATAACCGACCCCAATGCCGACGCAGCCCCAATCTTCATTCGCGCAATCGTCGATAACATTGTTCGCGAGCGTTTCGTCGGAGCAGATTTCCCGTTCATCCGGCGGATTATAGGGAAAATGCGTTTCCACGTTGGTATCGGAATATTTCCCCAGTTGAATGCCGTTCCCGCCGATGTCGCGAAACGTGCAGCCCTCGACCAAATCATCGTGCGTGCCGCTTTGAAAATCCAACCCTGCGGAAGCGAGATGCTCGAACGTGCAATGATCAAAAGAAACGTGCGCCGCATTTTTTAACGAGACCGCGCCCGGGGGCCGATCAATAAAGGCCAGATTATCGAGCCCGCGCGCGTAGGGCGTGCCGCGCGGCGACAGTTTCTTTGCGGAGAGCAACGGCATTCCATCCTGCAACGGCACATGGCCTCGTTCTGATGGCCTCAACCAGGTGGTGTAGGCGAACATAATTCCGCGAAACTCGATATTGTTGATCGGCGCATCCAGCGTGCCATCGATATCGATGAGTTTTTCCAGAGCCGGCGCGAAAACCTTGTCATGCTGGAGGTCCTGGCCATCCAGCGGCCAGTAATACACTTTGCCGGCGGACGCGTCTTCAAACCACTCACCGGGAGAATCCAGGAATTGAATCGCGTTCGCCAGGAAGAAGGGCGCTTGATAACTGGCCTTCACGATGACCGGCGGCCAGGGATGCTGAAATTCCAGAGCGCTTTCCGGCTGCTTGAAGGTCAGCACGGCATTGGTGCCGTGAATCGCAACCGATTTCACGCGCAGCACGGCGATTTCCCAGACTTGATCCACGATCATTTCCAACCGCGCCGGATCTTTGATTTCGGCCAGAGCGCTTGCCGGAATCGTAGCGGTTTGATTCGTCTTATTCCAGGCAATCAGCCGGGTCATGTTGCCGCCATTGGGCTCGCGAGCGCGGGCGGCTTTGACATCATTCACCCAAAGCTGGCGGAATTCCAAATAATGGCCACTGATTCGCGGCGCATCGGCAACCCAGACTTTCCCGCGCGCAATTTTCGGCAGACCGGCGACGTTTCCCGCCAGTTTCCATCCGCCAATTTCCACCGCGCCGCTGAGAACCGGCCTTTCGCCCGGCGCGGCCGCAATCACCAGCGGGCCGGATTGGCGGTCGGAATCCTCTGGCCGCAATTGGATGGGAGCGTCGGCCCGATAAATACCTCCACGCAACACGATGGTCATCGGCTCCAAAGCGTTTGTGTGTGAAGAACGCCAGTGCCGCGCCTCAGTCTGGGCACGTGAAAGGGAGGCGAAGGGCTTGGCTGGCGTGCCCGGGTTGGCATCATTGCCCGTTGGAGAAACCCAGAGTTCAGCGGCACGCGAGGACAGAGCAAAACACCCACAAAAAATCAGGATAACACAGGCTGCCGTCTGGAAAGCAAATGATTTCACAAGTGACCGGAAGATATTTACCGACCGGGCACTTATTGTAAATGCCGGGCGACGTTCTGGCAGATTTCGCAAATAATTTGTGTGTTTTCGTATTACCCTCTCCGCCTCGCCGTGATAGCCTTGGGAACGTCCCAATATCGAAGTATGCTAGTTTTCAAAAAAGAGACCCCAACCCGGCGCGCCGACACCGTTACTCCGCATCCCGTTCCTGCCGGGCGCATCGTTGGTTTTACACTGATCGAACTCCTCGTCGTCATTGCCATTATCGCCATCCTTGCGGCAATGCTGTTGCCGGCGTTGTCCAAAGCCAAGCAGAGAGCCCAAGGCATCGCCTGTTTGAACAATACCAAGCAAATCACTCTCGCCTGGCTGATGTTTCCCGATGACAATAACGGCACCTTCGTGGACAATAATCAATGGCTGGATAAAGCCGACGATATGACCTGGGGAAACAAGGCGAATACTTCCGTAGGGCTGTTGATGACCAACACGGCCTTACTGATTCCGTACATCAAGTCAGCCAAGGTTTTCAAATGTCCGGGGGATATTTATGATGACCCGACCACTGGCGTGCGCGTCCGGAGTTATTCGATGAACGGCGCGCTGGGCGGCCATACACCTACCGTGAAGGGGCCTGCCCCCGGGGGCAAAACCTATTTTGGAAGCGGTGGCGCCGGTGACGCGACCAAAATGAGCGATTTGAATTTTCCCGGTCCGACGCAAGTGTATGTGATTCTTGACGAACACCCCGATAGCATTAATGACGGTATTTACGCGTTTAACCCTGGCTGTCCACCCGGTTCGGAGACATGGCGCGATCTACCGGCGAGCTTTCACGATCGGGCGGGCAGCTTCTCCTTTGCCGATGGCCACTCGGAAATACATAAATGGCTCGACGGCCGCACGGTTCAACCAGTGACTCACGTGGAATGGGCGACGACCCATCCGGGCGGGTATGACGTCCAGGTCAGCCCGGATTGGGAATGGTTGAACAGTGGTATGCCCTATAAATAGCTCTCGTTTGGAGAGTTCGCCATCGTCTGGCGCCAGTTCCAAGATTTTCAAGTAAAAGCCCAACCCCAAATAAGAGCACCCAGCCATGAAAACAAAAGATGAGGTAACCCGAACCATTAGCCCTATAACACAGCACCAGCGACTCAGGCCGAGGCGGGGGTTGTTTGGATTAGTGATGGCGAGTTTGACCTGTTTACTTGCCGGCCTTCTACAGCCGGCGGCGCAGGCGCAAACCAACATGACCATCAAACCGTTCCAGATACGGTTCGAGGTGCCGGTTGGGATTGCCACCAACTTGTATTTGAGCAATTGCAATTTGCGAATCCCCACCAATGGGGCTTCGGGACTCGACGGCACCGGCACGAACTGGATCATTCCCGACGTAAACGCCACCATTTCCGGCGCCCCCGCCGGTTGCACCGCGTCGCTCCTGAACAGCGACCTGGCGACGCCCGTCGGCCCGATTCCTGTCAATTTGAACACCGGCAACACGGCGAGCAATACGAACCTCGTCGTCAATCTGAATTTCGATGGCTCTCAAAAGAGTGGCACGAGCACGATTGCGATAATGGCGTCGGGAGCCGGGCTGCCCGATGACAACGTTCTTCTCACGGTCGAAGTGGCAAAAATCTGGAACGGAAGCGCTGATGTTGCGGCGAACGGCCCTGGCAGCTGGTCCGATTCGTCCCAATGGCTGAGCGCGGGTTCACCACAACCGGGTGACAACGTTGTCTTCACCGACGTCGGCACCCAGACCAGCGGAACCGTGACCACTTCCACCAGCACAAATATCCTGACGAACAGCGTCGTCGATGCGACCACCGTCATTTCATCCCTTCGGTTTTCGCAGACGAACGGCAGCACCAATTACCACAACCTGTTTATCAATCCGGGTGTCACGCTGGCCCTCAAAGGCAATGATGGGTTCAAAATGTTGCGCGACTACACGTATGATAATCAAAAAATGTTCGTGACCATCTCCGGCGAGAATGGCTCGTTCGTGCAAACCAACGAAAACTCTGATTTCTCCATCCTCATCGATGGCGCAAGCGGCTCGGCGGCGTACGGCACATTGGATATGTCGCAGCTTGGAAACCTTTATCTCGATGTAAACCAGGTGCAGATTGGCGACGCCTTCGCCTATCCGAATTACTGGAATCTGAATACCAATGGCTATACGTCGGGAAGCAAGCTCGGCAGTTCGTTGCCCAACAAAATGAATGACACCTGGTTGATGGCTCAAACGAATTTTGTCAAAGCCACTTATGTTGACCCGGACAACTATACGAATGCGAGCGATCGCAATTATAGCGTGATGCTGGGCCGCAACAATATCTCGGGCGGCTCATCCGGCAAAGACGCTGTCATCAGCCTGGGAGCCAGCAACGTTTTCTACATCGACAGCATGTGCGTGGCCGGGTACGCGTGCCTCGGCGGTGTGGTGAGCTTCCAAAACCCCAATTCTTATGCGCTTTTCCGCAATACCGACGGTCATAGCCGCATGACCACGTTCACCACGGCAGATGCCGCCAGCACCACCTATGGATCCACCTCGGGAGCCGCCACCAAAGCGGGCCCGATTGACTTCAGCGGCGGTTATGTGGACATGCTCGTGGACAAATTCTATTTGTCCCGCGATCGTGGAGTCAGAGATGTTAGTGGTGGGCAATCCCAAACCGCGCTCGATTTCGGACAAGGCGTCATTGACGCCAACGTCGCTATTCTTGGATTCCAAAACGAGGGCACGCAGCCAAATGGCAGCTACTGCTATGCGACCATGGTCGTCAGCAACACCGCCGTCTTCAAGGTGAATGACACCCTCGCTCTCGGATACACCACAGCCGACGCCGGCAGCGCCAACACTGCGGAAAATGGCTACGGACAGCTTACCATTGGCCCTGGTGGCACTGTCTACGCGAATAAAATCACCATCGGTGGCGTAACGAAGCTCTCCGGCAAAAATTCCATCACCTTGACAGGTGGCGGCAGCCTCGTCGTATCGAACAACATCGGCGATGCAACACCCGGTGGCGCGTTGGGCACCCTGGATATGCAAGGCGGCTCGTCGTTGACGTTGTTCGTGGATGGCAACAACGCATCGGGCGCGCTCGTCTACGTAACCAACCTCACGGCTTCGGGAACGGGCAACACGCTCATCATCGGCGGAGTCACCAACATCACCAGCTTCCCGGTGGACATTCCGTTGATCGCGGGAATGGGAGGGCCGATTTCACCCTCGGCGTTTGACGCCGGCATCCAAATGCCAGCCGGTATGACGGGCGTCCTTTCCTTGAGCTCTTCGAACACAATCAATGTTCACATCCTCAATCGCACGCCGCATCACCTGGTGTGGCGCGCCACGGGCAGCACGGCCAACTGGGATTACACCTCCAAGAATTGGCTGGATACCGATACCGGACTCACGACCAATTACAACAATCCGGATATCGCTTCATTTGATGATACACCGGGCGTGGCGACTAATATCGTCATCTCCGACACTGGCGCGCTGACGCCCGTGAGTGTGAACATGACAAACAACAATCTCTATTACACCTTCTCGGACGGCGGGAACACGGTCCTCGGCGGTCCGGAGCTGAACAAGTACGGCACCGGCACGGTGGAAGTGGACGGCAACACCACCTTCTCGGTGAAGCTTAACCAGGGCAGTCTGGTCGGCTCCGGCTCGATTGGCAGCGCCGAAGTGAGCGCGGGCAGCACAATGAATTACGCCGGAAGCATTGGTGGAAGCGTTATTGATTCAGGAATCGCCACCATCGGCGGCACGGTTGCCGGCACGCTCACGATACAATCGGGCGGCATGGTGACGAACAACGGCGTCGTCAACAATCCGTTCGAGGTCCAAAGCGGTGCATTCCTCTACAACACCAGCCTCGGTGCGTTGCATAACATTGGGACCGGCAAGGTTTCCTCGCCCCAAGTGGCTGCCGGAGCCACCCTGGCCAATGCGGGCATTATCGGCGACGCTAATGCCGACGAAGTCCTGTATGTCAACGGCACCTTTGAAGACTTGGGCTCCTCGGGAATGACGCTGCTCTCCCTCGGGATGGGCTCGGGGTCGACCTTCATCCCTGGTGGCGAAAGCATCGGAACCACCACGATTAACGGTGACACTCTCGGCACTCCCAACACGTTCCCGGGCGCGCTGTTACTGTCGCAAGGGTCCCAGACCATCTTCAAAGTCAACCCTTCGACACCGGCTAACACGATTGTGGCGGCAGACCATTTGAGCTTCGGCGGAAGCTCGAGCCAGCAGACGCAGAATGGAGCCACTCTGGTCATTACGAACGTCAGCGCGACGCCGTTCGCCGCGGGCCAGAGTTTTCAACTGTTCCAAAATGTCTTCATCCCCGGGTCGGCTCCGTTCAACACGGGTTCGTCGAGCAATACGTTCCCGAATATCATTCCTTCCACTCCGGGACCCGGTTTGGTTTGGGACTTGAGGCATCTCTGGGTGCCTAATGACTCTGGCGTCAGCGGCGTCATTGGCATCGTGGGTGCCAACGTCGGGTTGCCGACGTTGACGAACAGCTTCACCTTCACGGGGTCGAACATCGTGGCCCAGTTCTCCTGGGATCCAACCAACCAGGGAATGCGGCTTGAAACGCTCGTGACGCCGCCCAGCGTCGGGTTGACGCCGAACACCAATTACAACTGGTCGGGTGTGGCCGGGTCGCAGACCAACCTTTCGGTTACCCTGACGAACTCCATCACCACAAACGACGTGTTCTACCGGCTGTCATTCCCGTAATTCAGCCGCGTTGATTCTCAGGCCGGGGTTGAGTTGAAACTTGACCCCGGCTTTTTGTTTGCGGATGCGAATGCCGGCCCTCAAAAAATAATTCGCCGGCGAAAATGTTGTGAACCTGCCATCGACGGCAGACGTCTGTTGATTTGAAAATGGAAATGAAAAAAATTGTTTACCCGATCCTGCTCGCGGCCACTTTCGCGGCAGGCGCTCACGCGGACACCGTCAAGGTGGATTTGAACACGTCCGATGGCCGCAAGGACCTGCTCACGCCACATTGGGACAACTGGGCCTGGCATGAGGGCGCGTCAGGATCAGAGCGATTTGGAAATGTCACCGTCACATTCCACGCCGCAACCAATGAAACGCTTTCGCCGGTTCTGTTCAAAGGCCTGATTGATTACGGCGTCACGATGGGCGCCGACGGAATTACCGTGAAAGCGCCGGGAAACGGCGGCATCGAAATGGTTCTCAGCGGATTGACTCCCGGCAAGCACAGCCTGGTCACTTATCACAACGAACTGCGCGACGTGACTCCCGCGCCATTCGACGTATCAGTCAATGGCGCGACTCGCATCACGCATTTCGAGCCGAGCGTCCGCGCCACGAATGATTACGACGTCGCGAGCGCCTATCTGGAATTTGACGCACGGGCCGGCAAAGATGTCGTGGTTCGATTTCAGCCGGACCAATCCGGCGGAAATCGCAGCGTCGTCATCAACGGATTCGCGATCGATGCGCCCAACCCGCGACTCTCAGCCGTCAAGCCTTCACCCGCCAATGACGACGAGCATTGGCCCAATGAATCGGCTTTGACGTGGACTTCGCCGGCGACAGCGTCCACGCATCAGCTTTACTTTGGCACCGATTCCAACGCCGTCGCGAACGCCACCACCCATTCGCCGGAATTCAAAGGCAATCTGACCACGGCAAGTTATCCGCTGCCAACGCTGGATTCGGCGAAGAGTTATTTTTGGCGCGTGGATGAAATCAACGGCAATAATGCTTCCACGATCAAAGGCGACGTGTGGCGTTTTCGCACGCGCGCGCTGGCATTTCCGACGGCGGAAGGCTACGGACGTTTTGCCCGTGGCGGACGCGGCGGCCGGGTCATCGAAGTCACCAATCTCCAGGATTACGACGTAACGAAGGGCGAGGCAGTGATCCCCGGGAGTTTCCGCGCCGCCGTGGAAGCGGAAGGCCCGCGCACGATTGTCTTTCGGGTCTCCGGCTTGATTCATCTGAAGAAACCCTGCGCCGTCCATAATCCTTATTGCACCATCGCCGGCCAGACCGCGCCGGGCGATGGCATTTGCCTGGCGGACTACAGCTCGGGCGCATACGGGACGCATGATGTCATCATCCGCTACATGCGTTTTCGTATCGGTGACACCGCTCACAAAGCGATGGACGGCGCGGGCCTCGGGAGTTGCGATGATTGCATCATGGATCATTGCTCCATCAGTTGGAGTTCGGATGAAGGCACGAGTTCACGCGGCGCGAAAAACATCACGTTCCAGCGAAATATCGTGGCCGAGGCATTGCATCACGGCCCGCATTATCGCGCGAGCGACCGCACCAAACTGGAAACGCACGCCTTCGCGGGCTCCATCAGCGGCGACATTGGGAGTTATCACCACAATCTGCTCGCGGATTGCACGGACCGGAATTGGAGCCTGGCCGGCGGGTTGAATCAATCCGGCAAATACGCCGGCTATCTCGATATCCGCAACAACGTGGTTTACAACTGGACCGCGCGCACGACCGACGGCGGCGTGCGGATGCTGAATTACGTCAACAACTACTACAAACCGCATGCGCCGAATCCATTCGTCAAATGGCTGCTGAAACTCGACCGCATCAATCCCGCCTGGGGCGCCGAAAGTTATTACATGACCGGCAACGTGCTGGAAGGCTACGTGAACGAAACCAATAACTGGAGCGCGTTTTACAATGGTCCGGAAGTGGAAAAACAAGTGCGTGTCGATCACGAACTTTATCCCTCGCACGTGAAAACGCAGTCCGCGCGCGAGGCGTACACGAACGTTCTCGCCAATGTCGGCGCGAATTTTCCCAAACAGGACGCGGTTGATTTGCACATTATCGCCGATGTGCGCAATGGCACGGCAGAATTCATCGGCACACGCGGCCCGACTTACGGCGACCGCCCCAGCCCGAATTATCCCGGCATCATTGACACACAATCGGACGACAAGAGCGCGGTCGGTTCTCCGAATTTTCCCTGGCCCGATTACAAGACCTACAACGTGCCGGCCGATTCCGACCACGACGGCATGCCTGATAATTGGGAGAAAGCGCACGGACTCAATCCCAACGATCCTAGCGATGCCAACAAGGACCTCAACGGTGATGGCTACACCAATTTGGAAAAATACCTGAATTCGCTGATCGGCGAATACTCACTTTGAAAATACGTATGAAAAATAAAATTGTATTGGCCGCGGCGCTCTCGCTCGCGACGCAATGTGGACTTGCCCGCGAAAGCTGGCCGGTGGCTGAAGGCGCGGATCGACAACGCCAGCAGGAATTCAAAAAGCACGAAGAGAACGTGAAGTCAAAGATCGCGCCGGAACTGGCGGAATGGGCAAAAAAAGGAAAGCCTTTCATCCCCTGGGCAGCCAAACCGGAGGATTTGCCCCAGGCGAAAGTCCCGGCATTTCCGGGCGCCGAAGGCGCGGGAAAATTTTCCTTCGGTGGCCGCGGCGGAAAAGTTTATGTCGTCACCAGCCTGGCCGACAGCGGGCCGGGAACGTTCCGCCAAGCTTGCGAAGCCGCCGGACCGCGCATTGTCGTCTTCAACGTGGCCGGCATCATTCACTTGAAGGAACCAGTCAACATCGAGGCGCCTTATATAACGATTGACGGCCACACCGCTCCCGGTGACGGCGTATGCATCGCGGGCGAGAGCACGCTGGTGGACACGCACGACGTGGTGATCCGTTACCTGAGATTTCGCCGCGGCAACACGGATGTCTATGACCGGGATGATTCACTCGGCGGCAATCCCATCGGCAACATCATCGTGGACCATTGCTCGTGCAGTTGGGGTCTCGACGAAAACCTTTCGATGTACCGGCACATCTATGAGCGCGGCACGAACGGTTTTGGCGAAAAGCTGCCGACCGTCAACATCACGCTGCAATGGAACATTTCCAGCGAGGCATTGAACACTTACAACCACGCTTTCGGCGCCACTTGGGGCGGCCGCAACAGCAGCTTTCATCACAACCTGTTCGCGTGCAACACGGGCCGTAATCCGAGCATCGGCATGAGCTATGGTTTCAATTTTATGAACAACGTGCTGTTTAACTGGCGCCATCGTACTGTGGATGGCGGAGATAGGAACAGTCTCTATAACATCATCAACAATTACTACAAGCCCGGGCCGGTGGTGAATTCCGGCACAATTCAGTATCGCGTGCTGCTTCCGTCGGCTTCGAAGACAAAGGAGGATCCGACGCCGCGCTTTGGCAAGGCCTACGTCGCCGGAAACATCGTCGAAGGCAACGCAAAAGTTTCCGCTGACAATTGGGAAGGTGGCGTCCAATTCGCCGATGGCGGTTCCAAGGACGATCCCACCACGACCACGAACGAGAAAGTGAAAGCGCTGGTCGCAGAGGTGCGGGTTGACAAGCCGTTCCCCATGGCGGCGGTTTCGATCACTTCGGCGCAACAGGCTTACGAAGACGTTTTGAAATTTGCCGGCGCATCGTTGCCGCGGCGGGATGCTGTCGACGAGCGCGTCATCAATGAAGTCAAAACGGGAAAGGTTTGGAGCCAGGGCAAGGAATTCACGCCGACGCCGATGAAAGGTTTGGCCAGGAACAATTGGGGAACGGCCGGCAATGGCATCATTACCGATATTTCGCAGGTGGGCGGCTATCCGGAGTACCACGGCGAACCGATCAAGGATTTGTGCCCCGACGGCATCCCGCTTTCATGGAAGAAAACATACGGCCTCGACACGAAAGACGCTTCGCTCGCGCAGAAAGATCTGCAAGGCGACGGTTACACCGTCATGGATAAGTATCTCGCAGGCCTGGACCCAACGAAAAAAATTGATTGGAACAATCCCAAGAGCAATGTGAATACGCTGGAGTGAACAGCCCCGCGCCAAAAATTTCCGCCTACGCGTGGTCTGTCGTGGCGTTGCTGTGGCCGGTCGCGATGCTGAATTATCTCGACCGCCAGATGGTCTCCACCATCCGCGCCTCCATCCGCGCCGATATTCCGAGCATCGCGAATGACCAGGACTTCGGCACGCTCATGGCCGTGTTCATGTGGGTCTACGCGTTCCTGAGTCCGATCGGCGGATTCATCGCGGATAAGTTCAATCGCCGTTGGACGGTCATCGGCAGCTTGTTCGTCTGGTCGGCGGTCACTTGGGCGACCGGCCATGCGCATACCTATTCACAGATGCTGTTTTTTCGCGGCACCATGGGCATCAGCGAGGCATTTTACATTCCTGCCGCGCTGGCGTTGATCGCCGATTTTCACACCGGTAACACGCGCGCGAAGGCCATCGGTGTTCATCAAAGCGGCATTTACGCCGGGCTCGCGCTGGGCGGCATCGGCGGCTACATCGCACAGACGAGTTCCTGGAGACACTGTTTCACCTGGTTTGGAATCGCCGGCGTGCTGTACGCGATCGTGCTGCTGCTCGCGCTTCGCGATGCGCCTAAAAGTGTGGAATCGAATCAGCCCAACCAGCGCGTGACCGTGATGGAAACTATTTTCGCGTTATGGTCCGAGCCGGCGTTCTGGATTTTGGTGATTTATTTCACGCTGCCGGCCATTGCGGGCTGGGTGACCAAGAATTGGCTGCCGACGTTTTTGGCGGACACGTTCAAACTCAAGGAAGGCCCGGCGGGTCTGTCTGCCACGGGCTTCATCCAGATTGCGTCATTTGTCGGGGTCATTCTGGGAGGCGTGGTGGCGGATTGGTGGATGCGGCGGACGGCGCGCGGCCGCATTTTCACGAGTTCACTTGGTGTATTGCTGCTCGTGCCGGCGTTGCTCGGCCTCGGCTTTGCCTGGAGCCTGCCCGCCGCCATCGCGTTCATGGTCATATTCGGCATCGGTTGGGGATTTTTCGATTGCAACAACATGCCCATCCTTTGCCAGATCGCCCGACCCGAACATCGCGCCACCGGCTACGGATTCATGAATCTCGTGAGCATCAGCATCGGCGCGTGCGCCACCGTCGCACTCGGCTGGATGCGCGATCACCACATGAAATTTTCGCTCGCGTTCGCCGTTTCGGCGGCGGTGGCGCTGTTGAGCGCCGGGATGATTTTGTTTGTGAAACCGCGCACTGATATTTGAAATGAAATTGCCGCTGACAGGAATTATTCCGCCCGTGATCACGCCGCTGCGCGGCCGGGATGAACTGGACATTGCCGGGCTGGAACGGCTCATCGAACACATTCTGGCCGGCGGTGTCAGTGGAATTTTCATCCTGGGCACCACTGGCGAAGGCCCGAGCCTCAGCTATCGCCTCCGCCGTGAACTCATCCAGCGCGTTTGCAAACAGGTCAACCATCGCGTGCCCATTCTCGTTGGCATCACGGACACCTCCTTCGCCGAGTCGGTGAACCTGGCTCGCAGCGCCGCGGAATCGGGCGCGGACGCGGTCGTGGCCGCCCCGCCCTATTATTTGCCGGAAGCCCAGCCGGAGCTTCAGGAATATCTCCATCATCTCGTCCCCGAAATTCCGCTGCCACTCTATCTCTATAACATGCCCGCATTGACAAAGGTGCCCCTCGAACTGGAAACGGTGCGCCGCGCCATCGACGAGCCGCGCATCATCGGGCTGAAGGACAGTTCTGGCGATTTGAATTATTTCAAAGAGGCGGCCCAGGTCATCCGCCAGCGCAAGGATTGGTCATTGCTGATCGGCCCCGAGGAAAAACTGCTCGACAGCCTGCAATTGGGCGGCCACGGCGGCGTCAGCGGCGGCGCGAATTTATTTCCCAAGCTCTATGTGAAATTGATCGAAGCGCATCGCGCCGGAAACAATGCGCGCGCACTCGAATTGCAGCGGCAGATCCAGCGCGTGAGCGATTCCTTTTATCGCATCGGAAAATATTCCTCTTCGATCATCAAAGGCATCAAATGCGCGCTCTCGTGCGCGGGAATCTGCGACGATTTCATGGCCGAACCATTTCATCGTTTTCGGCCAACGGAAGCCGAACTGGTAAAAAAGCGCCTGACAAACATCCAGGCCGAGTTGTCTAATCTGAAATTGTGAAATGAACCGAGCAACTGCGCATAAAAGTCGTTGGAGCCTCTTGCTCGTGTTATTGCTTTCGCTCTCTGTTCCCGCCGTTTTTGGATCGGAGACAACCTCGGTCCTGCAACCGTCCTCGTTCGAGCATTACATTGAACATTTCAATTCGATGGAGGACGAAAACGTCACGAATTTCGTTTCCAACGCGGATTCCTAGGCGTGGTTGAAAAAAGAAATTCCGCTTTTTGAATGTCCCGACGGCGAAGTTGAGGAAATGTATTATTTCCGCTGGTGGTCGTTCCGCAAACATCTGGAAAAAACCCCGGATGGCTTCGTCTTCTCGGAATTTCTCACCCGGCAAACTCCCGTCAGCAGCGCGCTTGGCCATCAACTCATGGAAGGCCGCTGGTTGCACGACCAGAATTATCTCGATGACTACGTGCGCTATTGGCTCCGCGACGCCGCCCATCGCCAGCAGTTGCATAAATACAGCAGTTGGCTCGCGGATGCGCTGTATCAACGTTATCTCGTCACCGATGACAAAAAATTTTTGACCGACCAGCTCGATGATTTGGTGAACGATTACGAGCAATGGGAGCAGGAAAAGCTGACGACGAACGGTCTGTTCTGGCAATTCGACGTGCGCGATGCGATGGAGGAATCCATCAGCGGCTCGCGCACCGAACGCAACCTGCGCCCGACCATCAACAGCTACATGTACGGCAACGCGCGCGCCATCGCGCTCATCGCTCGCCTGGCCGACAATGAAAAATTAGCCAAAGAATACGACCGCAAAGCCGCGCGATTGCGCCAACTGGTTCAGGAAAAATTATGGGATCCGGATGCTGGATTTTTTGAAGCCGCGCACGAAAACGGAAAATTCGCCAACGCGCGCGAGGAAATCGGATTCATTCCCTGGTATTTCGAATTGCCCGAAAAGGATCGCACTGACTTCAACGTCGCCTGGACACAACTGACCAACACACAAGGTTTCAGCGCGCCCTACGGCATCACCACCGCCGAACGACGGCATCCGCAATTTCGCTCGCACGGCTATGGTCATTGCGAATGGGACGGCGCGGTTTGGCCCTTCGCCACATCGCAAACGCTGGGAGCGCTCGCCAATTTTTTGCGCGATTACCCACAATCGGTCATTTCCTCGCGCGATTATTTCGACGCCTTCCTGACTTACGTCCACAGCCAGCACGCCGATGGCAAGCCTTACATCGGCGAATACCTCGACGAAACCACCGGCCAATGGATCAACGGCAAGGGCGGGCGCAGCCGTTATTACAATCACTCCACTTTCGCCGATCTCGTTATCGCAGGAGTCGTTGGGCTGCGTCCACGCGCCGATGATACCGTCGAAATTTCTCCGCTCCTGCCCGCGGGCATTTGGAATTGGTTTTGCCTCGACGGCGTGATGTATCACGGCCACACGCTGACAATTCTTTGGGACAAGGACGGAACGCGTTATCATCGCGGCCAGGGATTGATGGTGCTGGCCGATCGGAAAGAAATCGCGCGAGGAAATGATTTATCACCCGTCACCGGCAAACTGCCATGAAAAGAATTTTTCTGCCGCTCATTTTAGGATTGGCTTTGGCTGCTGAAGCCGCGCCCAAAGGGCCACCGCCGATCATTTCCATCGGCAAGGATGGCAAACTCGCCTACGAAAAAGACGAGCGCGGCAACCGCGTACCCGATTTTTCCAATTGCGGTTACGCCGGCGGCGACGCCGAAATTCCGCTCGCGCCCGTCAAAGTGGTCGTTTCTCCAGTCGGCGGTGATGAAACCGCGAGCATCCAAAAAGCCATTGATTACGTCGCCACGCTGCCAGCGGACGCGAATGGGCTTCGTGGTGCCGTGTTGCTGCTCAAAGGCAGGCACAAAATTCTGGGTGGACTGCAAATCACGAATTCCGGCGTCGTGTTGCGGGGCCAGGGCATGGATGAAGAAGGCACGCTTCTCATCGCCGCCGGCCAGGACCGCCGCACGTTGATCACCATCGCGGGTCGGAATGATCGCGAGCTTCACTCGGATGCGGGCTGGCAAATTGCGGATGATTATGTTCCCGTCGGCGCTGAAAGTTTTCATGTCAAGGACGCCCGCGGATTGAAAACCGGCGACGCAATCTTTATCACACGCGCCTCTACCAAAAAGTGGATCGATTTTTTGAGCGCCAACGATTTTGGCGGCGGCGAAGGCGGCGGTTGGAAACCGGGCACTCGCGATATCGTTTGGGATCGGATGATTAAATCGGTGGACGGTAATCTAGTGACAATCGACGCGCCCATCACCACGGCAATTGATGCGAATTTCGGCGGCGGCGATTTGAAAACCTACTCGTGGCCCGGTCGTATCAGCCGGATCGGCGTGGAAAACCTGCGGCTGTATTCCACTTTCGACTCAGCCAATCCCAAGGACGAAAATCATTCCTGGATGGCAATCACAATGGAAAATGCGCAGGACGCCTGGGTGCGCCAAGTCAGGTTCGAACATTTCGCCGGCTCGGCAGTGGCCGTCTACGAAAACTGCAAGCGCGTGACCGTCGAGGATTGCCTCGCGCTCGCGCCCGTCTCGGAAGATGGTGGTTATCGGCGGAACACATTTTTCACCATGGGCCAGCAGACGTTGTTCCTGCGCTGTGTTGCCGAACATGGCCGGCACGATTTCTCGAGCGGATTCTGCGCCGCGGGCCCGAACGCATTCGTGCAATGCGAAGCGAAGCAAGCGCTCGCCGACAGCGGCGGCATCGAAAGCTGGTCGTCCGGCACACTGTTCGACAATGTGCGGATCGATGGAAATGCCATCTCGCTTGGCTATCGCGCGGGCAACAATGCCGGCATCGGCTGGGCCGCCGCGAATTCGGCGCTGTGGAATTGCGATGCATCGGTGATCCGTTGCTGGAACCCGCCCGGCGCGCAAAACTGGTCTTTCGGTTCATGGGCCGGGTTCGAAGGCGATGGTATCTGGCGCCATTCGAATGAATTCATGAAGCCGGAAAGTCTTTACGCCGCACAGCTCGCCGAACGCACCGGGCGCCGCGTGCAAATCATGTCGCGCGACACGAAGGAATCGACCAATCCGACGGAAGAAGAAGCCGCCGCGCTCATCGCCGCCTCGCACAAGCCCGCGCCGCAGCTTGCTGATTACATCGCGGCTGCTAAAAAACGCAATCCCATCGCCAGCGAACCCGGCAACGCCCCGCAAATCGACAACATTCCAAACTCGAAACCCGAAACTCGAAACTCAAAACACACGATCGCAATTACAAATGCTTGGATTGTCTGCGACGGCCATCTGCTCATCGGTGGCAGCCTGGAGTTGACCTGGTGGCGCGGCAGCATTCATCCCGACGAAGCGGCAAGTTACGGGCCATCGCTCACGCGCTTTGTTCCGGGCCGCACCGGCCCCGGTTTGACGGACAACATCAGCGATCTCATCGATGAAATGTCGCAGCACAACGATGTTGCCCTCGATCATCATTACGGGCTTTGGTATGACCTCCGCCGGGACGATCACGAGCGCGTTCGCCGCATGGACGGGGACGTCCTGCCGCCGTTTTTCGAGCAACCGTTCGCCCGAAGCGGTCAGGGCACGGCCTGGGATGGCTTGAGCAAATATGATCTCACAAAATTCAATCCCTGGTATTGGAGCCGGTTGAAACAATTCGCCGACGCCGCGGAGCAGCACGGGTTCGTGTACTTCAACGAAAATTATTTTCAGCACAACATCATCGAAGCCGGAGCGCACTGGGTGGATTGTCCGTGGCGCACGGCGAATAACATCAACAACACCGGCTTTCCCGAACCGCCGCCGTTCGCGGGCGACAAACGCATTTTCATGGCCGACCAATTTTACGACGTCACCGAACCTGAGCGCCGCGCGCTGCATCGCGGCTTCATCCGGCAGAACCTTGATAACTTCAAGGGCGATGACAACGTCTTTCAGTTCACCAGCGCGGAATTCAGCGGGCCGCTGCACTTCGTGCAATTCTGGCTCGACACGGTTGGCGAATGGAAAGCGGAGCATCCGGACAGCAAGGAAATCATCGCGCTCGCCGCGCCGAAAAATGTGCAGGATGGAATCCTGGCTGACGCGAAACGAGCGGCGGTTGTGGATGTGATTGCCTTCCGTTATTGGTGGCAAACGGATAAGGGTCTTTATGCGCCGGACGGCGGACTGAATCTGTCGCCGCGCCAATTTCAGCGCCAATCCCGCGCCGGCGCTCCGAGCGATTTGAACCTCGCCACGATGGCTGCCGAGTATCGCACAAAATATTCCAAGCCTGTCATTGCTGCGAGCGAGCAAGGCCTCGACCTGAACCGCAGCGGCTGGGCGTATGTTTGCGCCGGCGGTTCCATGCCGAAGTTGCCGCGCACCACCGATGCCACGTTGCTCGCAGCCATCCCGCAAATGCAACCCTGGCCGGAAGCTTCGAAAGATGGACGCTGGGTTTTGCGCGAACCAGGGAAGCAATATCTGGTCTACTCCTCAGGCGGCTCGCCCTTGGATTTGTCGAGCGAGTCGGGTTCGTTCCAGGTTCGGATTGTGAACACGCCGACGGGTGAAATCTCTCAACCATCTCAAACCGTCCAGGCCGGCGGCAACGTGTCCTTGCCGCAAGGCGTCGTATGGCTGACCACTGCAAAATGATATGAAAATTGTAAAAGGATTCATTGCGATTGCACTGTGCTGCGCATGCCTTGGTGCGCAGGCAGCGGATCAAACCGTCGAACAATGGGGCGCTTTCGAAGTAGCGTTGCACGGCCCAACCAATGGAAATCCCTTCCTCGACGTGAAATTCTCAGCGAAATTCACCCAAGGCGGCACGACCATCGACGCAAATGGTTTCTATGATGGCGACGGAATTTATCGTGTCCGTTTCATGCCGCCCGCAACGGGGGATTGGCACTACGTGACCGAAAGTTCGAGTTCCAGCTTGGACGGAAAAACCGGCGACTTCACCGTGACCGCGCCTTCCGCACAAAATCATGGCCCCGTGCGCGTGGCCCATACGTACCATTTCGATTACGCGGACGGCACACCTTACCGGGAACTCGGCACGACCTGCTACGTTTGGGAATGGCAGCCGGAAGCGCTCCAGGAGGAGACGTTGAAGACCCTCGCATCATCGCCCTTCAACAAAATTCGCTTTTGCGTCTTCCCCAAGCACTACCAGTGGAACACCAACGAGCCGATTCTCTATCCATTCGAAGGAGAGCCGCTGACACATTGGGATTTCACTCATTTCAACGTCAAATATTTCCAGCACCTCGACCAGAGCGTGCTCGCACTACAGAAGCTTGGTATCCAGGCCGATGTCATTTTGTTCCATCCCTATGATGGAGGGCATTGGGGCTTCGATCGAATGCCGTCGGAAGTCGACGACCGGTATTTGCATTACGTGGTCGCGCGGCTCTCGGCCTATCGCAACGTCTGGTGGTCGCTCGCGAATGAATGGGATTTCATGAAGGAAAAAAAGGAATCGGATTTTGTGCGCTTCGGCGAAATCATTTCGCACGACGACCCGTATCATCATCTGCTCTCGATTCATAACGGCTCCAAAATCTTCAATGACACGCTGCCATTTATTACGCACGCGAGCATCCAGAATGGTTCTGCCGTGGAAGATCCCGGTCGCGCGGAGCTGTATCGCGACGTTTACCGCAAGCCCGTCGTTTATGACGAAGTGAAATACGAGGGGAATATCGACAGCCGCTGGGGCCAGCTTTCGCCGCAGGAAATGGTCTTCCGGTTTTGGAACGCCACTGTCGCGGGCACGTATTGCGGCCATGGCGAAACTTACAAAAGCGATGACCAAGTTCTCTGGTGGTCCAAAGGCGGCGTGCTCAAAGGCCAAAGCCCGGCGCGGCTCGCGTTTCTGAAAAAAATCCTCGCCGATTCGCCTCCCGAAGGCATCGATCCCATCGATAAATGGCAGGAACCCGAATACGGCGGCCAGCCCGGAAAATATTATTTGGTCTATCTCGGCAAACAAACGCCGAAAAGCTGGAAGTTTGAAATTCCCAAACCGCCGCTGGGCAGATTGCAATCCGCCGACGGCATGAAGTTCACCGTGGACGTGCTCGATACCTGGAACATGACCATCACTCCGGTGGACGGCGTGTTCACACTGAAAAAATTGGAAGGCGGCTATTTCTACGGTGATAAAGACGGGCGCTCCATTGCGCTGCCCGGAAGGCCCTACATGGCGATCCGGATCAAACGTTTGAACGATTAAATGAAATCATTCAGTCAAAAAATCGTCGTGGCGGCATTGCTCGCCGCCGGTTGCGTGTTCGCGCGCGCGGAAACTATCTCCATCGTCATCCCGACGAACGCCTCACCACGGGTGCAATTCGGCGCGCAGACGCTGGCCGGCACTCTCAATGTGGATCATCTCACCGCCGTGGTCACAAAGTCGCCCGATAAATCCACACGAGAAATCCATTTGGAAACGCCGCATGACAATTCCATCAAGCGCGAAGGTTTCCGTTTTGATCTGATGGGCAACAACGACGTCGTCATTACGTCGAGCGATGATTCCGGAACGCTTTATGGCTGTTTGGAATTGGCAAAACGGATTCGTGAATCTGGACAATACCCGCCCGCTGGAATCGCCAATTTTCAAGATGCTCCCGCCCTGACTCTCCGCGGCACGTGCGTTGGCATGCAAAAGACGTTCATTTTGCCCGGAAGAAAAGTTTACGAGTATCCCTACACGCCGGAATTGTTCCCCTGGTTCTACGACAAAAAACTTTGGACGGAGTATCTCGATTTTCTCGTGGAGAACCGCATGAACACGCTCTATCTCTGGAGCGGCCATCCGTTCGCTTCGCTCGTACGGCTCAAGGTATACCCCTACGCAGTCGAAGTGCCGGGCGACGTTTTCGCAAAAAACCAGGAACAATTCCGCTGGCTCGCGCAGGAATGCGACAAGCGCGGCATCTGGCTCGTGCAGATGTTCTACAACATTCTCGTTTCGAAACCGTTCGCCGAAAAGAATCACATTTCGACGCAACTTTCCGCGCCGACGCCGCTCGTGGCCGATTATACGCGCAAATCCATCGCCGAATTCGTGAAGCAATATCCGAATGTCGGTCTCATGGTGTGCCTCGGCGAAGCGCTGCGTGGCACGAGCAATCAAGTCGCATGGGCGACACAGACAATTTTGCCCGGTGTAAAGGACGGCATGAAAGCCGCGGGTTTGACAGAACAACCTCCCGTGGTCATCCGCACGCACGCGATGGATCCCTACGCGATCATGCCCGCTTGTTTCCAGGTCTACTCCAATCTGTTCACGATCACGAAGTACAACGGCGAATCGCTGACCACCTGGAAGCCGCGCGGAAAAGACCAGGCCACGCATCTCGCCATGAGCAAGCTTGGGCCGCACCTCGTAAACATTCACATCCTTTCGAATCTCGAACCCTTCCGTTACGGCGACACGGAGTTCATCAAAAAGTCCGTGCAAGCGTCACGAGATCGGCTCGGCGCGAGCGGAGTCCATGTCTACCCCCTTTCTTATTGGAACTGGCCTTATTCGCCGGACATTGCCAATCCTCCGTTGCTGCAATGGCAGCGCGACTGGATCTGGTTCGAAGCCTGGGCGCGATACTCGTGGAATCCGGACATTCCCGAACAACAGGATCACGCGTTTTGGATTTCGCAACTGGCCGATTATTACGGCAACACCAACGCCGCTGAGAAAATTCTTGAGGTCTACAATAATGCCGGCGAAGTTGCGCCGCGATTGGTTCGCCGCTTTGGCATCACGGAAGGCAATCGCCAGACCTTGTCGCTTGGCATGACTTTGGACCAGCTCGTGAACCCCCATAAATACGGGGCCATTGAGGACCTTTGGCTGTCGCAAGCGCCTCCCGGCGAGCGGCTGGATGAATACGTGAAAAAAGAATGGAACCACGAGCCGCACGTTGGCGAAACGCCGGAGAGCATCATCGCGGACGTGTTGACCTATTCGAGCAATGCCGTGGCCGCGGCGGATGCGGCGGAAACGCTCGTCACGAAAAACCGCGACGAGTTCGAGCGTTTGCGCAACGACGCTCGCTGCATTCAGGCGATGGCGTGGAATTACACCCACAAGGTGCGCGCCGCCGAATTGGTTTTGCGCTACGATTACAGCCACAACCTCCGCGACATGGAACAAGCCGGCAAACTCCTCGCCGATAGCTTCACGGATTTCCAGCATCTGGACAATCTGACCAAAGCGACTTACCACTACGCGAACTCCATGCAAACCTCCCAACGGAAAATTCCGGTGAGCGGCGGCATGGGTGGCAAGCCGGCCTATTATCTCTGGTCGCAGATGGTGCCGCTTTATCAGCGCGAACTGGCGGATTTTCAAAGGAAGGTCGCCGATCTTCAAATGAATAAGACCAACGTTGTCGACGAATTGAGCATCAAACCGTGGCCGGCAGCTCCGTTCAAATTGATTTCGATGAATGCGGAAACCTACAAAGTCGAAGTTGGCGCCAAAGTTTTCACCGATCGCAATTTTTCGATTCAAAGTCTCGCGCCGGAATTGAACGGTCTTACGGGAATTCGCATCTCACATGAGGCCGCCAAGAAAGGCCGTTATAAACCAATCGAATTTGAAGCTTCCGAACCGGTGGATGTGCTCGTGGGCTATTTCAAAAGCGACGAAAAAGTGTGGCTGCAGGTGCCGAAACTGGAATTCGCCGCGCAGGCCGACGAGCGCGGCGGCATCGATACCGTGATTGAAAATGCGGCCACGATTTCCCAATGCCCCGCTCTGGATATCCACGCCTTTCGTTTCGACGCGGGCCGGCAAACGTTGGACCTCATCGGCAAAGGCAGTTTTGTCGTGCTCGGCATCGTGCCGTAATCAACCACCCTGACCCCGCGCGATGCGCATCGCGGGAAAGGCGCGCCATGAAGCGCCGATTCCGGATCGCTGCCAAAATCTCGCTCTGTCTGGTCGCCGCCGGAATTTCATTTTCTCTCGTGGCGAAAGATGCGGGCCTTACGGACACCACTTCCAGCGCCTTTGCACAAATTCGTCCCGTTGGCCTCGATGAAGCCCATTGGACCACGGGATTCTGGGCGGACCGCTTCGATTTGTGCCGCACGCAAATGGTCCCCAGCATGGCGCGCCTGATGGAAGGCACCAACTACTCGCAGTTCTTCTACAATTTCAAAATCACCGCCGGCCTCGCCAAAGGAAAATTCCACGGGGCCTCTTTTAACGACGGCGATTTTTACAAATTCCTCGAAGGCGCCAGCGCCACTCTCGCCGCGACCAACGATGCGCCCTTGCGACAAGAGCTCGATGACATCATCGCCGTCATTGCCAAAGCACAGGAGACGAATGGATATATTGATACCTGGGTGCAGCTTCATCGGCGTGAGGGTGACACCGGCGCCGTGCCGTTCCGAAATCCGGATCATTTCGAAATGTATAATTTGGGCCATCTCATGACGGCAGCATGCGTGCATTATCGAGCCACTGGTGAGACAAATTTTCTAACCATTGCATGCAAAGCGGCGGACTTTTTGTGCGACGCCTTCCAGAAACCCACGCCCGCGCTCGCCAACAATCTTGTGTGCCCATCGCATTACATGGGCATCGTGGAGTTGTACCGCGCCACGCATGAGCCGCGTTATCTGGAACTCGCAAAAAAACTTTTCTCGATGCGCGATCTCGTTAAGGACGGCGGCGACGATAACCAGGACCGCATCCCCTTCGCGCAACAAAACGAAGCCGAGGGCCACGCTGTCCGCGCCAATTATCTTTACGCCGGCGCGGCCGATTTGTTTTTGGAAACCGGCGACACCAATCTCTGGCGGCCGCTGACCGAAATCTGGACGAATGTCGTCACGAAAAAAATGTATATCACCGGCGGCTGTGGTGCGTTGTATGATGGCGCGTCGCCGGACGGCTCGCGCGATCAACGGCACATCACCCGCGTGCACCAAGCCTACGGGCGCAACTTTCAGTTGCCGAACACGACGGCCTACAGCGAGACCTGCGCGAACATCGGCAACGTGTTGTGGAACTGGCGCATGTTTCTGGCCACGGGCAACGCGCAGTTCATGGATGTCGTCGAACTCGCGCTTTACAACAGTGTCCTCGCCGGCGGCGCGCTCGACGGCACGAATTTCTTTTACACGAACCCGCTGCGCGTCACCGATCCGATGCCGACAGACCTGCGTTGGTCGCGGGAACGCATTCCCTTCGTGAGTTCATTCTGCTGCCCACCCAACCTCCTGCGGACCATCGCCGAATCCGCCGATTACGCTTATGGAAAATCCGGCGATTCCATTTGGGTGAATCTTTACGGCGCCAGCTCGCTGGAAACCAAATTGCCGGACGGCGGTGAGGTCAGGCTCGTCCAGGAAACCGATTATCCCTGGAATGGCCGCGTGCGAATCAAGATCGAAAAGTGTGGAACGAAGGAATTTGTTCTGAAGCTCCGGATTCCCGGCTGGGCCGACAGCGCCAGCATCCGTATCAATGACGCGCCCGCCGACGATTCCCCGCGTCCGGGCAGTTACTTCGAAATTCGCCGCCGCTGGCAGCCCGGAGATTTCGTTGACCTCGATTTGCCCATGCCGGTGCAGCTGATGGAAGCGAACCCACTCGTCGAAGATGATCTGAATCAAATCGCGATACAGCGCGGCCCAATCGTGTATTGCCTGGAATCGCCGGACCTGCCGCCGGGCGTCAAAATTTCCGAAGTGCGCATTCCGGCGGACATTCACCTGACGACACGTTACGACCGTCGGTTGCTCGACGGAGTTGTTGTCCTTGAAGGCAGGGCGCTCACTCAACCGCTAGGGGATTGGGATGAAAAACTGTATCGCGAATGGCATCCTGCTGAAATGAAACCGTTCAACGCCAAATTCATCCCTTATTCCGTCTGGCAAAATCGCGGACGCTCGGAAATGTCCGTCTGGCTGCCACGAGTCGATTGAATGTTGATGCATTGGCAGTTTTCGAAAAACGTTTGTCAGTTTTATAATCGGCAAAAACCGTGAAACTGCTACATTCTGTGGACTCATGCGTCGCCCTTTCGCAACACTTCGATTGAACCCGCTCAAGGTGCTCATTCTGAGTTTCGCCGCAGCACTACTTTTCTCAGGTTCCACGAGTCCAGCCGCCGCCGCGACAACGGACGATTCGGTTTACCTGTTCACCTCCTTCAGGAACGCGGACCAGAAATACCTCCGGTTTCTTTACAGCGATGACGGCTATCATTGGACGAACGTCCCGGGAACGTTTCTCGAGGCCAACGTCGGCGCCGCGAAACAGCTTCGCGACCCCAGCATCGCGCGCGGGCCCGATGGCGTGTTTCACCTCGTTTGGACCGCCGGCTGGCACGATGGCAAAGGTTTCGGTTATGCCAGTTCCACGGATCTCATCCACTGGTCCGACCAGAAATTTGTCGAAGTAATGACCAACGAACCGACGACCGTCAACGTCTGGGCGCCGGAAGTTTTTTACGATTCCAAAGGCAAACAATTCATCATCGTCTGGGCCTCGACCATTCCCGGCCGCTTTCCCGATTTATTGGAGACTCACACCAACAATCATCGGCTCTATTTCACGACCACCACCAATTTCAAAACGTTTGCGCCCACAAAATTATTCTTGGATCCGGGCTTCAGCGTGATTGACGCCTTCATTCTCCAGGACGGCGAACGTTACGTTCTGGTCTGCAAGGATAATTCGCGGCCGGATTTGAACCTGCGCGTGGCCTTTTCGCAATCGCCAACCGGACCGTGGAAAAACGCGTCCAAACCGTTTACCCGCAAATTCACCGAAGGCCCATGCGCCCTGAAAATCGGCGAGGACTGGATTATCTATTTTGATCCGTACCGTGAGAAACGCTACGGCGCAACGAAGACCCGCGATTTCAAAGCCTTCACCGATATCACAGCAGAAATGTCCTTTCCCGAAGGCCATAAACACGGAACAGCGTTCCGCGTGCCGCGGAAAATTCTGGACGGACTGCTGAAAAGCCACGCCGCAATTTCCCAAACAAATCCATGAGAAAAATAATCATTGTCGCACTCGCGTTCCTCTCAGCCGCAACCTTCGCCGCGGAAACCAACTCCATGTCCGCGGAAGCCGAGGCAAAATATACGCGAGCCATTGAAGGCCGCACCGCGGCCATCCTGAAAATCCTCGCGCTGAGCGATACCAACAAGATCGCGCACGTCCATGACGCCATCATCGCCCAATACCGGGCGCTCAATGCCTGGCACGATGCGAATGATTCGAAACTGAAAGCCGCGCGCGGTGACAAAAATGCCACCGCCCAAATCCGCGCCTCTTTGGAAACGTTGCACAAGGATTTTCTGGCCAAGCTCGCGCAGGATCTGACACCAGAACAAGTGGACGAGGTCAAAGACAAGATGACTTACGGCAAAGTCCAGTTCACCTTTAGAGGTTATATCACGCAATACCCAAACCTGTCCGAGGCGAACAAAGAAAAAATTCTGGAACTGCTCAAGGAAGCGCGCGAGCTAGCCATGGACGGCGGGAGCGCTGAGGAGAAAACAGCGGTGTTTCAGAAATACAAGGGCAAGATCAACAATTACCTGTCCAAGCAAGGCATCCATCCGGAAAAGAAAAAGAAGAAGCCGGAGGAATCTGCTGAGCCTGCCAAATAACCGGGGCTCCAATCGTCCGGGCTAAATTTCTGTGAATCGTACCGGTCATAAACCGATTCTGCGTCACATCGCCAATCTTTGGACGCTCCTGGATCATCCATGGTCGTTGGATGAAAAATTACGTGCGTTCAAGGACGCCGGTTTTGACGGCGTGTGCTGGGCCGGCAGCCCGGAGCTCCGGGCCGGCTGTCAGAAGCATGGTTTGATTTTTGTCGGCGGGATGGCCTCGGGAAACGCGACGGATTTTTCACGCTTGTTGCAGGAACAAAAGGACTGTGGCGCAATCCATGTCAACGTGCAACTCGCCTCGGACGACGTGCTCACACCGGAAGGGTTGGAACTGGCCCTCGCGTTGAACCGGGAAGGCAAACGCGTCGACGTCATTCCGGGCATCGAAACGCATCGCGGCACTTGCACCGAGACACCGGAAAAACATTACGCGCTTTGCGACGCCTATCAAAAGGCCACCGGCGAGCTTCTGCCGCTTTCGATCGACTTCTCACATTTTGCCGTCGTCAAACATCTCGTACCGGAAAATTTTGCCAAACGATTGCTCGTCCGGCCCGATTTAATCCAGCACGCGCAGCAATTTCATTTCCGCCCCTTCAACGGCCATCATGCCCAGGTTCCCGTCACCGACGGCAAAGGAAACCTTACGCGAGAATTCGAAGATTGGCTGCCGTTTGCCGAGGCGCTCCTGCAATGCTGGCTCGACGGCAATCGCGATAAAAACCGCGAAATCTTCATTTGCCCCGAACTCGGACCCATCACCGGCGGTTATTGCCTTTCAACCTTTCACGACAGTTGGGAGGACAAAAAACTCCTCCGCCAGGAAATCGATGCGCTCTGGCGCAAGCTCACCGATTAAATTATGGCCGCAGCGTTTTGTCGATGCGGCGATTGACGGCGGTATTCTCCCGGCGAACAACCCAGCACGCGTTTGAACACGCGATGAAATTGCGGGTAACTCCCAAAACCAGCCTCCAGCGCCGCTTCGAGCATCGTGGTCCGCTGACCGGCGCCGTAGATGGCGAGAAACTGTTCGATGCGTTGCCGGTTTCGGAAATCCACCAGCGCGATTCCCGTTTGCCGCTTGAACAATCGACTCAATCGCGCCGGGCTTAATCCTGCGTGCCGCGCCAGTTCCGCCAAACTCAGCGTGTTGTTTTTGTCACGAATATAGCGCGCAGCCCTATCGACCGCCGGATGCACATCGTGAACGGGCACATCGGCGGCGCTTTCGAAACTTTGCCAGGCCGCCAGCAAAGCATAGCCCAAGCCGGCATTAAAAAAACCAGACTGTTTTCGCGTGGCGGCAATTTCCGCCAGCAACGTTTCCAGCCGCGCAAAAACAGGCTGCGGAAGACGTCGGCAATACTCACCCGCCGGATTCGCCTCGCGCAAAACTTTGGCAGCCACGTCCGTGGCCAACCGCCGGACGGCCCTCGGCTTCGCGATGCCAATCCACATTTCGAAATCGGGCGATTGCTCAATCAAGACGTGTTCCTGCGCGGGAAACAACCAGAGCAAATCGCCCCGGCGAATTTGATATTTGCGATTGGCGAGCAGGTAAAGCCCGCGGCCCTGCGTCACCAGATTGAACTCCAGTTCCGCGTGATGATGCATTGCGTTCGCCCGGCCGTGATGGCGGTAATGCCACAGGTTACCATCGAGACCGGCAGGGAGTTCGAGCTTTTGGCGCATGACGACAAAAAATGATAACAAGTCGGCGGCAAAATGAGAAGATTCATCTGCGGAATTTGTTACCCTGATGGCATGATCACAATCTCTCAGGCTCAGCGCGATCTTTACCAGAAGGAAGGCTACATGATTTTGCCGGGAGTCATTCCCATCGACATGCTCGAAATGCTGCGCGAGGAATGCTCCTATTATCTCGGTTATTACGATTCCATCATGGACAGCAAGGGCGTGCAGACGGAGGGAATCAGCCATCGCGGCAAACGTTATTTCATCAACAACCGTTACCGCCTGAGCAATCGGTTGTGGCAATTCATTTTCAGCGATCTGATGGCGAAAGTCGCCGAGGCCACCGTCGGCCCGGACGCGCAATTGTTCCACGAACAATGGGTCGTGAAAGGCGCCGAACAAGGCATGAAGTTTTCCTGGCATCAGGACAGCGGTTACGTGAAATGGTACGACCCGACCACGAGTCACAAACCCTACGTGACTTGCTGGTGCACGCTCGACGCGGTGAATGAAGAGAACGGAACCGTGTATGTTCTTCCCCATTCACGCGGCGGCACCAAGGACAAGATCATCGATCATCACAAGGAACAGGGCACGAACGACCTCATCGGCTACACCGGTTCGGATCCCGGCGATCCGCTCATCGTTCCCGCCGGCAGCATCGTGGCTTTTGACAGTTATCTGTTTCATCGCAGCGGCCCGAACAAAACCAACCGCATGCGCCGCATTTACCTCCCGCAGTACAGCGGCGCGCCGATTCGCCGCCCGGACGGCAAACCGTGGGCGATGGCCACGCCGTTTCTCAAAGACGGCAAAAATATTTACAATCACGCCGAAGACTCCGCGGATAAATACGGCCCGTTCCCCGATAAAAAGAAAGAGGCCGCTTAGATCGTATTGCGTTTTGCATTGCGAAGAAGGGTCAGCTAATTTTGGCGCAATGGTGCTAACCGCCGCTAGTTCCGAAGGAACCATTGAAAATAGCCCGGCAGTTTACTGCCGGGTTGAGAATGGAAGCGGCCCAAGTCCCGAAGGGACGGCCGAATGAATCAGTCAATCGGTTATTCATAACAAGCACCTGTGATAAAAAAGCAACGGATGTTTGAAAAAAGCGGCACGCGCCTCGTTTGGCGATTGAAGGAACAGACTCTCTGGGTCGAGCCCTGGGGACGAGACAGCATTCGCGTTCGCGCGACCACGCTCCCCGAAATGCCGCCGCGCAACTGGAGTTTGCTGCCGCCAGAAAAATCTTCTCCAAAAATTTCCATCGAACCAGCCACGGCGAAGTTGGTGAACGGAAAACTCACTGCCACCATCGACGCCAAATCAGGCCGCGTGCGCTTCTTTAAAACCGGCGAAAGCGAGCCGTTGGTCGAAGAGATTTTTGCGCGCACGAATTATCCCGCCTCGCGCACGTTCAAATCCGTTGGCGGCGACCTTTCGCATTGCGAAGCCAGCTTCACCGCCTTCGACGGCGAACGAATCTACGGCCTCGGCCAGCGGCGGCACGGGTTGCTGGATCAAAAGGGCTGCATCCTCGAACTGACTCACCGAAACTCGCAGATTTCGATTCCATTCCTTGTCTCCAGCCGCGGCTACGGCCTGCTCTGGCACAATCCCGGCATGGGCCGCGTGGAATTGGGCCGCACGCAGACACGCTGGGTGGCCGATGCTTCGCGATTGATCGATTACGTGGTCACGACCGGCGAGGAATACGCGGGCATCATGGAACGTTACGCCGACCTTACCGGCCATGCCCCAGTGATGCCCAAATGGGCCGCCGGTTTCTGGCAATGCAAACTTCGCTACAAAACCCAGGACGAATTGCTCGCCGTCGCGCGCGAACACAAACGGCGCGGCCTGCCCATGTCCATCATCGTCATCGATTACTTCAACTGGACGAAAATGGGCGAATGGAAATTTGATCCCAGGTGCTGGCCCGATCCGTCCGCCATGGTGCGCGAACTCGACGCGCTGGGCATCAAAGTCATGGTCTCGGTTTGGCCCACCGTGAATCCCGACAGTGAAAACTTCGCGGAATTGGAGCGCCGCAACCTCCTCGTCCGCACGGAGCGCGGGCTGAACAGCTTCATCAAGTTCACCGATTCCAACGCAAATCAAACCGTGATTTCCGGTCTGCTCGACAGCACGCATCCGGAGGCGCGGAAATTTTTGTGGAGCAAGGTGCGCGAAAACTATTATCGCCACGGCATCAAGGCGTGGTGGCTCGACGCCATCGAACCGGAAATGGTCACGTACGACCATGACAACGTTCGCTATTACGCCGGCAATGGCCTCGAAGTGGGCTGCATTTACCCGATGATGCAGCAACAGGCGCTTTACGAAGGCATGAGAGCCTCGGGCGAAACGGAAATCATTTCGCTCGGCCGCGCTGGTTTTGCCGGCAGCCAGCGCTACGGCGCGGCCATCTGGTCGGGAGACATTCATTCGACCTGGGAGGATTTGCGGCAACAAGTCCGCGCCGGCCTCAACATCGGTCTCAGCGGCATCCCCTGGTGGACCACGGACATCGGCGGCTTCTTCGGCGGCGAGGTGGACACGCCTTATTTCCGCGAGCTCATCGTGCGCTGGTTTCAATACGGCGTCCTCTGTCCGTTGTTCCGGCTGCACGGCTGGCGGAACAGCTCGCTGGCGCATCCCGAGACCAGCGATCCCACTCGCGGCGGCCCGAACGAAGTCTGGACTTTCGGCGACCGCGCCTACGGCATCATCCGCGAACTGATGTTTCTGCGCGAACGATTGCGGCCTTACATCATGGCGCAAATGAAACTCGCCAGCGCCAAAGGCACGCCGCCCATGCGCCCGCTGTTCTTCGATTTCCCCAAGGACGCCGCCGCGCCGGAGGTCGACGATCAATTTATGTTCGGCCCGGACCTGCTCGTCGCTCCCGTGCTGCACCAGGGCGCAAACAAACGAAAAGTTTACCTGCCCGCGGACGTCACCTGGACCGACGCATGGACCGGAAAAAAATTGAAAGGCGGACAAACCATCACCGCCGATGCGCCGCTGGAGAAAGTTCCGCTGTATCTACGAGCCGGACGCAAATTGCCCATTCGCGGCTGACGAGCCATGAAAACGTCGCTCACCAAACGCCTCAGCTACGCATCCAGCGATACCGCCGGGCAATTGGTGTTCTGCGTCATCTCCTTTTACCTCCTCAATTTCTACACGGACGTTTTCGGCCTTTCGGCCGCCACTGCCGGGACGATTTTGTTGGTCGCGCGGTGCGTGGACGCCGTGGATGCTCCCGTGTGGGGAATCATCTTCGACAAGACTCAGAGCAAATGGGGAAAAAGCCGCCCCTGGTTTCTCTGGCTATGCGTGCCATTTGCCGTGTTCGGCGTGCTGACTTTTATGACGCCAAACCTGAGCTATACGGCCAAGGTGATCTACGCGGCGAGCACTTACATCATTTGCAGCGTGCTTTACACGGGAATCAATACACCGGTCACGTCCATCCTGTCCGCGCTCACGCCGGATCCGCAAGAGCGCGTCACTCTGACCAGCTTCCGCATGTTCGGCTCCAAGTTCGGTGTGGCGCTGGTAAACCTGACCGCGCTTTGGCTCGTGGAATTTTTTGGCCGCGGCAATGACCGGAAAGGCTACATGATCGTCATGCCGATCTACGCGACCTGCAGCATTCTGCTGTTCCTGTTCGCCTTTCGCAACCTGGAGGAAGTCGTCCATGAGAAAAAACAATCGCTGCCCATTCGCGACAGCTTGCGAGCGGTCAAAGGCAATTGGCCCTGGATCATTATATTTATCAGCAGCCTCTTTTTCTGGATCGCTTATGTCGCCCGCGTCAGCATAGCCCCTTATTTTTTCGAATACGTCCTGCACCGCAAAGACTTGATCTCTCTGGCGTTTTTGCTGGATTTCATTTCGCTCGGCACGGCGTTTGGATTGCCGTTTTTCTGCCGTTGGACCTCAAAACGCAACGTGTGGCTGATCGGTCTGCTCGGATTGGTCGCCGGACAACTCATTATGGCTGTCGGAATCCGGAATCAACTTTCCCTCGCGTGGATCATGGGCGGCTGGGCTTTTGGAATGTTCATCAGCGGCATGGCGATGGCGATACCGTTTTCCATTTTGTCCGATAGCGTCGATTACGGCGAATGGAAGACCGGCGTTCGCGCGGCCGGCTTTCTGACGGCCATCGGCGCCGCGTTTTGCCTGAAAGCCGGCAGTGGTCTCGGCGGCGCTTTGCCCGCATGGATTTTGCAGGCCACCCACTACGTCCCCAAAGTGGAACAGACGCCGCAGTCGCTGCGTGGCATCGAATTTTCCACCATTTGGCTCCCGGCAATCTTCTTTGCGCTCGCGGCCGTGCCGGTTTTGTTCTATCAAAAGTATGAATCGTTGGAGCCGCAAATCCAGGCTGACCTCGAAGTCCGCCGCGCCAATTCCGCGGGAACGCTCTCCAACGCGACACGATAATTTGCCCTTCGGAAGGAATCGCTTTCTGCGTTCTTTTTTGCCCCGCCGACACGATGTGTTTTTACCCGGCACAACTGGCGGCAACCATTATCTGCCTCAGCGAAAGCACGGTTCGAACACTTCCACGGAATTCGCCCGGGGCTTTAACGCCGGCATTTTGCGCAAATTAATTGGCACTTTTTTCGAGTTCCAGACTCGTCAATCACGAGGGCAACGGATACACTGGCGCTCCCATTTTCACCGCGTTTATGCTGTGTTTTAAAAAATTCGCAATCGCTTTATCGTTCGGGCTTCTTGCCACCCTCTCGCTCCGCGCTGTCACCGTGGATGAACTGCGCTGCGAAAATCTGACCCAACCGCAAGGTATTGACGTCACTCAACCGCGCCTGAGTTGGATTCTCCACTCCTATAACCACAACGAAACGCAGGCTGCCTATGAGATTCTCGTCGCCTCCTCGGCTCGCCAGCTTTCCGCCGACCACGGCGATTTGTGGGACAGCGGCAAGGTTTCCTCCGACGCCTCGATCCAGGTCGTTTACTCGGGCAAACCGCTCGTCGCGCGCGAACAATGCTTCTGGAAAGCGCGAGTCTGGGATTCCGCGGGACACGCTTCGGCCTGGAGCAAACCCGCCCTGTGGACCATGGGCCTGCTCTCGCCCTCCGATTGGGACAATGCCAAATGGATCGGCCTCGATGGCGTGACACCAACCAATTATCTCGCCCACACAAGCTGGATTTGGTCGCCGGGCGGTGAACCGAGCAAATCTGCGCCCGCCGGCACAAATTATTTTCGTCGCGTCGTGAAGATTCCCGCCGGCCGCGTCATCACTGGCGCGCGGTTCCAATACACCGGCGACAACGAAGCGCGCGGCTGGATAGATACTTTCGACCTCGGCGCGCGCAACAATTTCCATACCGTAAAATTCAATGACATCACCACGCGGCTGGAACCCGGGCAAACCTTCGTGTTTGGCCTCACCGGCTACCACAATCATCCCGGCCAGCCCGCCGGTGTCGTTGGCCTTCTCGAAATTGAATTTGCCGATGGCGAACCGATGATTATTCCCACGGACGAACATTGGAAAATGTCGGACCACGAAGTTCCCGGCTGGCTCACCACGAATTTTGACGACTCGGCCTGGGTGCCTGCGCACAAAATCGGTCCCGTCGGCATGGAGCCATGGGGCCACGTCCGCTCCGCCGAACAACGAATCCTCCCCGCGCGCTATCTTCGCAAGGACTTTTCCGTCGAAAAGAAAATCGCCCACGCCACGGTTTCCTTTTGCGGCCTGGGATTGTCCGAGCTTTACATCAACGGCAACAAAATCGGCGATCACGTTCTCTCGCCCGCGTTCGCGCAATATAACAAGCGCGAATTCACCGTCACTTACGACGTCACTGATAACTTGCGCCGCGGCGCCAATGCTCTCGGCGTGATTCTTGGCAATGGCCGATATTATGCCGATCGCAGCAAGGTTTACTCCGGAACCGCCGATTTTGGTTTCCCGAAATTGCTCCTGAACCTGCACATTGATTACACCGACGGCTCCAATTCAGAAATCGTCAGTGACGCCTCGTGGAAATTGACCGCCGAGGGCCCCATCCTCGCCAACAACGACTACGACGGTGAAGAATATGACGCGCGCAAGGAATTTCCCGACTGGGACCGCAGCGGGTTTGACGATTCGAAATGGCAGGCAGCCGAACTCGTTTCCGCGCCGGGTGGCGAACTATCATCGGAAATGAGCGAACCGATTCGTGTCACACAGACACTGAAGCCGATTTCCGTGAAGGAATTGCGCCCGGGCGTATTCATTTTCGACATGGGCCAGAACATGGTGGGCTGGTGCCGTCTCCGCGTTTCCGGACCAGCCGGCACGCGCGTCATATTGCGCCACGCCGAGACGCTGAAGCCCGACGGCTCGCTCTACATGGCCAACTTGCGCGGCGCGCAAGTGACCGATACTTATATTCTTCGCGGCCACGGAAAAGAAACCTGGGAACCGCGCTTCGTCTCGCACGGATTTCGTTACGTGGAAATGTCCGGCTATCCCGGCCGGCCGGGCCTGGATTCGATCGAGGGCCGCGTGGTGAATGACGACGTTGCAACCGCGGGCGAGTTCACCTGCTCGAACGATTTGCTGAATCGGATTTATCACGCGATTGTCTGGGGCACGCACGGCAATTACCGCAGCATCCCCACCGATTGCCCGCAACGCGACGAACGCCAGGGCTGGCTCGGCGACCGCTCCGAGGAATCCCGCGGTGAGACGTTTCTCTTCGACAATGGCAACCTCTACGCCCGTTGGTTGCGGGACATCGCCGACGCGCAGCGCCCCAGCGGCAGCGTGCCGGACGCGGCGCCGGCTTATTGGCCGATTTATTCGGACGATGTCGTCTGGCCGAGCAGCAGCGTCATCATCCCGGAAACATTGCGCGAGCAATTTGACGATACCCGCATCATCGGCCGCCATTACGCCAGCATGAAGCGCTGGATCGATTACATGAGCGGCTTCATGAACAACGGTCTCATTTCCCGCGACAGCTATGGCGATTGGTGCGTGCCGCCCGAGGAACTCACGCTGATTCATTCCCAGGATCCCGCGCGCAACACCGATAAAACGCTCCTCGCGACTTCCTATTTCTATCACGATTATAAACTCATGGAACATTACGCGACGCTCCTTGGAAAAACTGAAGACGCGCGCGCGTTCCGCGAGCAGGCGGAAAAAATCAAAACCGCCTTCAATGAAAAATTTCTCGATCGCGACCGCGGCCAGTACAGCAACGGCACCCAAACCTCCTGCGTGCTGCCGCTCGCCTTTGGATTGGTGCCGGACGAGTTTCGCGCGCGCGTTTTCCAGCATCTCGTGGACAACATCGAAAACGTTACTCACGGACACATCGGCACCGGGCTGGTCGGCGGCCAATATCTCTGCCGCGTGCTGACCGACAACGGCCGCCCGGACCTGGTTTACACCATCGCCTCGCAAAAGGATTATCCCGGCTGGGGTTACATGATCGAGCACGGCGCGACGACCATCTGGGAATTGTGGAACGGCAACACCGCCGATCCCACCATGAATTCCGGCAATCACGTGATGCTCATCGGCGATTACGTCGTCTGGCTTTACGAAGACCTCGCCGGCATCAAGACGGATCCACAGCAACCCGGCTTCAAGCACATCCTCATGAAGCCCACGCCCGTCGGCGATCTCACATTCGTCAAAGCCGCGCACGAATCGCCTTACGGCTTGATCAGCAGCGAATGGCATCGCGAAGGCAAAAAATTCGATTGGCAGATTGAAATTCCTGCGAACACGACAGCCACGGTTTATGTTCCCGCCATGAATCTCGAAGCCGTCACCGCCAGAAACGCGAAAGCCTCGCGTTTTGAAGATGGCCGCGCCATTTTCGAACTCGGCAGCGGCAAATATCATTTTGTCAGCGAATGAAACGAACGAATAGGTTGAAAGTCGCGACAACATCCCGGACTGCGGCAGTCCTCTGCCGCTCGCTCATTATTCTTGGCATATTCAGCACCGCCGTCATGGCGTCCGAAGACCCGGCAATCGTGAAATCCGAATTCATTTTCCAAACCGCGCCGTTTCCTTCGTGCCACGCCTCGACCATTGCCGAAACAAAATCAGGTCTCGTCGCCGCCTGGTTCGGCGGCACGGCGGAACGCAATCCGGACGTGTGCATCTACGTTTCGCGCCATGAATCAGGCCACTGGTCCGCGCCCATGAAAGTCGCCGACGGCGTGGGATTCGCCACGAACCGCCTGCCGACCTGGAACCCGGCACTGTTCCAACCGAAAAACGGCCCGCTGCTGCTTTTCTACAAAGTCGGTCCCGCGCCTGCCTCTTGGTGGGGCATGATGATGACCTCAACCGATGACGGCAAAACATGGTCCAAACCGAAGCGCCTGCCGGACGGAATTTTAGGCCCGATCAAAAATAAACCGGTGCAGCTCGCGAACGGCGACATTCTTTGCGGCAGCAGCACCGAAGGCAATGGCTGGCACGTGCACTTCGAGCGCACCCGCGATCTCGGCCAGACCTGGACGGCCACGCCGCCGGTGAACGACAGCAAGGAAATCGGCGCGATCCAACCCAGCATTTTATTTCATCCAAACGGCAAGCTGCAGGCGATTGGCCGAACACGGAACGATAAATTGTTTCAAATCTGGTCCGACGACAACGGCTTCACCTGGGGCAAAATGACATTGATGGATTTGCCGAATCCAAACTCCGGCATCGACGCCGTGACGTTGCGCGACGGCCGCCAGCTTCTCGTTTACAATCACAACATCCGCACCGGCTCCCACAACAAAGGCCGCAGCCCGCTAAACGTGGCCGTTTCGAATAACGGCACCAACTGGCTCGCCGCGCTGGTCCTGGAAGATGATCCGAACGCGCCCAGCGGCTTCGCGTATCCCGCCGTGATTCAGACCGGCGATGGCCTCGTGCACATCACCTACACCTGGGAACGCAAACGCATCAAACACGTTGTTATCGATCCCGCAAAATTAAAATTGCAGCCAATCATCCACGGCGAATGGCCAAAATCCGTAGTGCTCGAAAAGAATCCATGATGAGAAAATTCCTGTTCCTGTTGACACTCCTATCGCCCGCGCTGCTGGTCTGCCGGCCCGCCCACGCCGATGAGGAAATCAATAAAGATTTACGCTTGTGGTACACGCAACCGGCGGACAAATGGACCGATGCTCTGCCGGTCGGCAACGGCCGCCTGGGCGCGATGGTTTTTGGCGGCCTTCCCGACGAACGCATCCAGTTCAATGAAGACACCCTGTGGAAAGGGTTCCCGCACGATTACGACCGCGCCGGCGCGCACGATCATCTCGCCCAAATTCGCCAGCTTCTTTTCGACGGCAAAACCAAAGAGGCCATCGATCTGACGCGTTCGACTTTTTTGAGCGATCCCGTTCGGCAAAAAGCCTATCAGCCGTTCGGCGACCTGCATCTTCATTTTGCCGGCCAGACAAATTTTACGGATTACCGCCGCGAACTGGACCTGGATTCCGCCACCGCCGTCACCACGTATCGGCTCGGCGGCGTGCGCTTTGAGCGGGACGTTTTTGCGAGTCATCCCGACAAGGCCATCGTCGTAAGAATCACCGCCAACCACCCGCGCAATGTCAATTTCTCGCTCACGATGGACAGCCCGCAAACGAATTCGCAGACGCGCGCAATCGCGCGCGACACCCTCGCCATGACCGGCCAGGTGCAAACCAACGGCCTGCGGTTCGAATCGCGCGTGCGCATCGCCTGTGACGGTGGCATGGTGAAAACGAATGGCAATGTCCTTGTGGTGAACAACGCCAACTCCGCCACGATCTTCCTCGTCGCCGCCACCAGCTTCAAAAATTTCCAGGACATCAGCGGCAATCCCGCGAAACGCTGCGCGTCGGATTTAGCCGCAGTGAGCCGCAAATCCTTTGAATCGGTGCGCGCCGCACAGCTCGCGGATTTTCGCGCGCTGTTTGAACGCGTGAACCTGAACCTCGGCCACACAGCCCGCGCCGATTTGCCGACGGACCAACGGTTGGATGCCGTGAAGCACGATGGCCTGAACGGCGACCCGGCGCTCGCCGCGCTTTATTTCCAATATGGCCGCTACCTGCTCATTTCCAGCAGCCGCCCCGGCGGACAGCCGGCGAATTTGCAGGGCCTTTGGAACGAAGACCTCAATCCGCCCTGGGAAAGCAAATGGACGCTGAACATCAATTGCGAGATGAACTACTGGCCCGCCGAACTTTGCAACCTCAGCAAATGCGCCGAACCGCTCTTCGCCTTGATTGACGACCTGTCCGTCGGCGGCGCGCGGACGGCGCGGGACCAATACGGCGCGCGCGGTTGGGTGGTGCATCACAATACCGATCTCTGGCGCGGCACCGCGCCCATCAACAACATCGATGGCGTCTGGCCCACAGGCGGCGCCTGGCTCTGCTACCATCTTTGGGAGCATTATCTTTTCACCGGCGACAAACAGTTTCTCGCCCACGCCTACCCCGACATGAAAGGCGCCTCGCTGTTTTTCGTGGATGACCTCGTCAAGGATCCGAAAACCGGCTGGCTCGTCACGTCACCATCGTTTTCTCCGGAACAGGGAACGCTTTGTTACGGCCCCACCATGGACAACCAGCTCATTCGTGCGCTGATGAACAGCACCATCGCCGCCGCCGGCATCTTGCACACGGATGAAACCTTTGTCGCGAAACTGAAGAAAGTCCGCGATCAGCTTCCGCCGAATCAAATCGGCCACTACGGCCAGCTCCAGGAATGGCTCGATGACGTGGACAAGCCGAACAATAACCACCGCCATATGTCGCCGCTATGGGCGTTGTATCCGGGCGCGGGCATCACGCCGGCGGACGGCAAATTATGGGCTGCCGCAAAACTGCTGCTGAAATGGCGCGGCGCCGGCAGCACCGGTTGGAGTTTCGCCTGGCGCATTCCTCTTTGGGCACGCGCCGGCGATGGCGACTACGCCTGGCAGCAACTCGAAGGCCTCTTCCAGAAGCGCACATTGCCCAATCTCTTCGACCTGTGCGGTCCGTTCCAAATCGATGGCAACTTCGGCGCGACCGCCGGCATGGTCGAACTGCTGTTGCAAAGCCAGTGGACCGAGCAACACGATGGCAACGCGCTGCGCATCGTCAGCCTGTTGCCTTCGCTGCCGAAAGCGTGGCCGAACGGCTCCGTCCGCGGCATTTGCGCTCGCGATGGTTTTGTGGTGGACATGACCTGGGAAAATGGCGCGTTGAAACAGGCCGTGATTCACTCGAAGCTCGGCAAGCCGTGCCTGCTCCGTTCCGGCGCTTACGAAACAATTTTGAAAACGAAACCCGGCGGACAATACGTCTTCGACGGCAAATTGCAGCCGCAGAATTCCAAATAGTTACGCAATGCGCCGCAAATTTCCATTTATTTTCGTCGTCCTTTTTCTCGCCGCATTTTCAATCTCATCCGCGGCTCAGCCGGCGTCGCCATACAAAAGCGAATGGTTAAGCACTGCCATCGGAAAGCGGGCCGCAATGACTGTGCTCAAGCCAAAGGATTTCAACGCAAACCGGCCAACGGCTCTCATTATTTATCTGGAAAATCTCGCCGCGCCGCGCGTCGGGACGGATCCGGACGGCGCCATCATTCACGATTTTCTGAACAACGGTTATTTGGTGGCCACGCTGGACTATGCCCGCGATCCCAAGGCCCGGTTGCCATTCATCAACCGTGACATTTACGAATTGCGAAACGAAGTGCTTCACAAGACGTTCGTGCCCGGACTGGATATTGATCTCGCGCATGTTTTTATCATCCCCGCCGGTCATCGCTTGCTTCGCGACGTCGTGTTCTATCGCGACCCTGACCGCACCCTCGCGATGGACATCGTTTACCCCTCGCGCCCGCAACATCCCGTGGGCGCGGTAATTGAGTTCTCCTGTGACAACGTGAATCGCATGGGTGATGCTTCGCTCTCGATTTGCAGCGATACGATTCTCGACGCTGAAGCGACCGAAGGATTTGCCACCGTCATGGCGGACCATCCAGTCAAGGCGCCTTACAAAGGCCTGGACCCGATGCCCGATTGCGCCTGGAAAATAAAAGCCGCCGTACGCACCCTGCGCGCGGAGGGTGCCATGCTCGGATTGAGCGGGAAAATCGCGCCGGTCGGTTTTTCGCGCGGCAGCGGCATGGCCTTGATGCTGGTCACCACGAAAGGCATGGAGGAATTCGACGGACACGGCGCAAATACGAACGTCGCCAGTGACGTTCAGGGTGCGGTCGTGATGTCCGGCCGCTTCAGCTATCTCGATTTGCTGCCGAAAGACCACATGCTGCCACGCTATGCCCTCGCCTGGGGCGATCGCGCCAATCATCTCGACGTCTGGCGCCGCGAAGGCGCGCTGGATTATTTGTCCGACGCCACACTTCCTCTATTTTTGACCATCAATTGCTCCGAAGGCGCCGACGCCCGGCATCAAATGATTCTGTTGCGGAAACGCCTGGCCGAACTTGGCAATGATGAGATTTTCATGATGGACCGCGAACCGCGCGGACACAAAGTCACTTTGGTTCCTGAAATTCTGACGGCCATGGATGCCTACCTGAAATCAAGATTGAACTAACTCATGACTCGCATGTTCATTAAATCAGCTCGCACCGTTTTTGCCCTGGTCACGCTGCTACTCGTGTTTGCCTCCGCGCATTCAACCTTCGCAGCCGAACTGGACCGTCAAATTGTTCCCGCCAAACCGGAAGGCCGCCTCGTCGATCAGGAGGTCATGCAAAAAATCTACGACGAGGTAAAAACACCTTTCAAATACGGCGTCGTTCTCCAACGCGACGGCACGAACGAAATGATCGACTGCCCCAGCGTTTTTCGTTTCGGCGAACGTTGGTGCATGATGTATGTCGCCATCACGAATAAGGTCGGTTACCAAACCTTCCTCGCCAACAGTGACGATCTCCTGCACTGGACGAAACTCGGCACGATTCTTCCGTTCAGCCAAACCAATTGGGACGCGTGGCAGGCGGATGCCGGGATCGCGCTCGCGGATTATCACTGGAACGGCTCGCATGAACTGGAACAATACGATGGCAAATACTGGCTCTCCTACATTGGCGGCTCGAAACAGGGTTACGAGACCGATCCCCTTTCCATCGGCATCGCCTGGACGCGCGACCCGGGCTCGCCGAGACCCTGGAATCGCCTGCCCGAAAACCCGGTACTCTCGCCCAAACAACCTGACGCCCGCAATTTCGAAACCAAAACACTCTACAAAAGCCAGATCATTCACGATGAAGCCGCCTCGCTCGGCTGGCCGTTCGTGATGTATTACAACGCCAAATACAAAAACGGCTTCGAACAAATCGGCATGGCCGTTTCGCGCGACATGGCGAACTGGCAGCGCTACGGGACCAATTCAGTTGTGGTAAACGGCGAAGCCAAAAAGAACGGCATCAGCGGCGATCCGCAAATCGTGAAAATCGGCGACGTGTGGGTGATGTTTTATTTCGGCGCCGGCTGGCAACCGCACGCGTTCGACACCTTCGCCTGCTCCTATGATCTGGTTCACTGGACCAAATGGACCGGCCCCAATCTCATCCAACCCAGCGAACCCTTCGACAAAACCTACGCTCACAAACCGTGGGTGCTGAAATACAAGGGCGTGGTGTACCATTTCTATTGCGCCGTCGGAACTGAAGGCCGCGTTATTGCGTTGGCAACATCGGTTGATTTGAAAAATCCCGCCACGAGAGACAATTCGGCGGACACTGGAAAGTGATCTGACCTGAATTAAGACCGTAAACAAAGTGAGACTTCTTGCCGCGGTGGTAGAGCGCGTCGCTCCGCGCGCGCCGCAAAACCGGGCAACAACGGCGCGCACGGAGTGGCGCGCCCTACCATCAAAATGCATTTTGTTAACGTCTAAGTCTCCAGTCCTTCGATCTTCAAAACACAGCCGAAATCGCAGGGCCTTTCCTGTGGCAATTCCAGCGCGAGCCCGCTCGCACCGTGCTTCCACAGCACCTTGCCGCGGCTCCCGAACAGCTTCAGGTGCTGAATTTTGCCAGCCACATAAGGTCGGCTGGTGGCCAGCGCCGGAATCACTAACTTCCCCTGCTCCGGCCAGCCCATGAAAAATGCGTAAAGAATTTTCCCCTTGGTCGTGAATCGCACGTCCTCAAACGTGAAATCCTTCCGGTTGCTCTCATTATATTTCTGGCCAGGCGCGGGTTTTACAATATCCGGGCCTTCACCGAAAATTTTCCACGGGCGCGTGCCGTGAATCGCCTCGCTGTTCATGTCCATCCAGCTCGTGATGGCTGCGAGAATTTTTTGTTCCTTGGCATCGAGGGCACCGTGCGTATTTAGCGGAAAATTCAGCAGCAGATTTCCGTTCCGGCTCACCACGTCCACCAGCATGTCGATGACGCGTTTCGGCGTCTTGTATTGCACGTTGCGATCGTAATGCCAATGGCCCACGCACGTGTCCGTCTGCCACGGCTGCGGCCAGATGCCGTCCACCACGCCGCGTTCCTTGTCGAAAACGCACATGCCCGCATCCGAATCCGACTGGCGTTTGCTCGTGTAAACGCCTTCCATTTTCCCGCCGTGTAGCTTGAGGATTTGATTATAAAAATGCGCCACGAGATTCAACCCCCAGCTTTCAAACGGAATCTGCCCGTCGCTGTAAAGCACATCCGGCTCGCTCTGGTTCACCAGGTCCTGGATGCGCATGAACCATTCGCGTTTCCAGGAATCAGGAATCCCGTCCTCGTCCCACGGCAATTCGCGATAGATTTTTTGGCAATCACCGTAAAGATCGTTGAACGCCGGGTCAGCGCCATCGTAAGGCACCCCGGCGAGCGGACCGGTCTTATCGCTGCCATGCGCGACCGACATCCATTTATACGCCATCCACAAATGATCGCTCACGCCGAACTTCAGCCCGTGCCGGCGCGCCGCGCGGCGAAACAGGCCGACCACATCGCGCCGGATGCCCATTTTCGCGGCGTTCCAACGCTGATATTTCGAATCCCACATGTCGAAATTATCCACGTGCACGCCCATGCTCATGAAATATTTCGCGCCGGCTTTTTTGTAGAGGCCAACCAGGTGCTCGGGATCAAACTCCTCGCCCTTCCACGTTGGAATGATGTCCTTGTAGCCGGACTTGCTCGGGTGCCCGTAACGCGCCAGGTGGTCCTTGTATTGCCTCGTGCCCTGGAGATAAAGATTGCGCGCATACCAATCGCCATCCTCCGGCGCCGACTGCGGCCCCCAATGCGCCCAGATGCCGAACTTTGCGTCACGAAACCACTCCGGGCAACGATACGCCGCGAGCGATTCCCTGGTGCCGGCGAACGGCCCCGGAAAAATTTTCGGCGCATCAGCCGCCGGCGCGATTTCCGCTCCGCGCAATCGCGGCAACATCATTCCGGCTCCCGCGCACGCCAGCAATTTGAGCGCTTCACGACGATTCAAGGTGGCTTTCATTCGCACTGCAATCTTAAGGCTATTACTTTGAAAAAGTTGCGTCCAACAATTCTCCATTCACGGGTTGTTTTTTCTGACAAATCATTTGCCAGAAATGCGAACGGGTTTGCCTCGCCTCAATCCCCTGTTTACAGTCGGCCCTATGTCGCGAACCAAGTTGTTTTGCATTTTGATGATGCTTGGCCTGGCGCGACTCTGCTTGGGAGAAACGGCTCCTTCACCACGCGAACGCATTTCCTTCAACGATAATTGGCGATTCACGCACGGAGATCCCGCCGGCATCGGTGACGAGTTAAGCCATACCAATCTCGCCAAATGGATTGAATGCACCGGCGCCGAATTTTCGACAAGTCCGCCCGCCGAAAAGCCGCCCGGCGAGCCTGGAACGAACGTCTCTTTCGTTCAGCCTACGTTTGACGACCACGATTGGCGCCGGTTGAATCTGCCGCATGATTGGGCCATTGAAGGCCCCTGCCTGCAAAAATACGCCGGTGAAACCGCAAAGCTGAAATATTGGGGACCCGTTTGGTATCGCAAGCATTTCGACATCCCGGCGCAGGATTCCGGGAAAAAAATCTTTCTCGATATTGATGGCGCGATGTCCTGTTCCGAAATCTGGCTCAACGGCCATTTCGTCGGCGGCTGGCCTTACGGTTACACCTCCTTCGAACTCGACCTCTCTCCGTTCATCAACTTCGGCAGCGAAAACGTGCTCGCCATCCGGCTCGACAGCCCGCCCGATTCCTCCCGTTGGTATCCTGGCGCGGGAATTTATCGCAATGTTTGGCTCGTCAAAACCGCGCCGGTCCATATCACTCACGACGGCACGTTTGTCACCACTCCAAACATCACGAGCTCTGTGGCTGACGTCCAAATCGTCGCAAATGTAATCAACCAATCCAGCAGTACCGAACCTGTCTCGGTCAAAAATGAAATCTATCGCCTCAAGGAAAACGGGCAAAGAGGAAGCTCCGTCGCTTCCCTCGCCACCACCGATTTAAACATCGCCGCCGGTTGCAAGACCAACAGCACTTTTCATATTCTCATCAAGCATCCGATGCTCTGGAGCGTATCCCAACCAAATCGTTACCTCGTCGTCACTTCCATCGAGCAACAGGGAAAGGTTCTGGATCGCTACGAAACTCCCTTTGGCATTCGCTCCATTGAATTCACCGTGACCAACGGTTTTTTGCTCAATGGCCAGCGCCTGCAAATCCACGGCGTGTGTCTCCACGACGATCTCGGCCCGCTCGGCATGGCGTTCAATCTCCGCGCGCGTGAACGCCAGCTCGAACTGCTCCGCACCATGGGCTGCAATGCCATCCGCACCAGCCACAATCCGCCCGCGCCCGAGTTGTTGGAATTGTGCGACCGCATGGGATTCGTCGTCATGGCCGAAGCCTTCGATTGCTGGGCCGAAGCCAAGCGGCCCGGCGATTATCATCTGTTCTTTCCCGACTGGCACGAGAAGGACTTGCGCGCGTTCATCCGGCGCGATCGGAATCATCCCTGTGTCGTGCTCTGGAGCATCGGCAATGAAGTTTACGAGCAGCACGACGCCGACGGTTGGAAGCTTGGCCGGCAACTCGCCGACATTGTCCGCCAGGAAGATCGCACGCGCCCCGTCACCATGGCGCTCCACACGGTCGCATCCAGCACCAACGGATTCCAAAACGTCGTCGATGTCTTCGGCTACAATTATAAACCGACGGAATACGCCGCCTTCCGCAAAAATAATCCCGACGTTCCGCTTATCGGCAGCGAAACCAGTTCCTGCGTCAGCTCGCGCGGCGAATATTTTTTCCCATTCCGCGACGACCGGAAATCCGGCCGCGCCGATTTTCAAACAACCTCCTATGACGTCGCGGCGCCCGCGTGGGCTTACAAGCCGGACGTGGAATTCAAAGGCCAGGACGAAAATCCATTCGTCGCCGGCGAGTTCGTCTGGACCGGCTTCGATTACCTCGGCGAACCGACGCCTTACGACCACGACACCACCAACCGCCTGCTGTTCACCGATCCGCAAGTCCAGGCGAAATGGGATGCGGTGCTGAAAAAGGGCGGCAAGATCGAAGTGCCCTCGCGCAGCTCCTATTTCGGCATCTTCGACCTGTGCGGTTTCCGGAAGGATCGGTTCTATTTGTATCAGTCGCGCTGGATGCCCGATTTGCCGATGGCTCACATCGTGCCGCAAAATTGGAACTGGCCGGATCGCATCGGCAAAATCACACCGGTTCATGTCTACACTTCCGGCGACAGCGCCGAGTTGTTTCTCAACGGCAAATCTCTCGGTGTAAAAAAGAAAGGGCCGTTTGAATACCGGCTTTGCTGGGACGATGTTCCCTACGAACCCGGAACTCTCAAAGTCGTAGCCAGAAAAAACGGAAAGCGATGGGCCACGGAGGTCGTGAAAACCACCGGCCCGGCGGCCAAGCTCGCATTGAAAGCTGACCGCAATTCGATTCGCGCCGACGCCAAAGACCTCGCGTTCGTAACGCTGACCGTCGAAGACAAAAACGGCCGGATGGCGCCCGACGCGATGAATAAAATCCAATTCAGCATTGAAGGCGCCGGTGAAATCCTTGCCACCGGAAACGGCGATGCCACCAGCCACGTGTCATTTCAATCAAAAGAGCTCAATGCCTTCAACGGCCTCTGCCTCGCCATCGTGCGCGCCAGCCCTGGCGAGACCGGAAAAATCACCATCAAAGCCCAATCCGACGGATTGATTCCCGCGAAGCTGACCATCCACAGTTCGAACCGCCGCAAGTGGTAGTGCGCCTCGCTCCGCGCGCGCCGCTCTCTATTTCTTGTCCTCGGCCGCCGCTTTCGCCGCTTTCTTCGCCGCCGCTTCCGCCTTTTGCTTGGCCACGAAATCCCGATAGGACTGTTTCACATCATACCCTTGCGAGGTCAAATAAGCTTCAATCTTGATTTTATATTTTTTAAAGAACGCGGATTTTTCGTTCATGCTCCCCGCGTTGATCGCCTCCTCGCGCGCGGCCTTGAGATTTTTGAGGATGAACGCCTTTTGCGCATCGGTCAGTCCGTGGAAAATCTGCTGATAAGCATTGTAAGTGACCTCCACTTTCTTAACCGTCAACACATCCTTCACCGTCTCCACCTGCTCCGGCGTCAGCACGGTTCCCAGCTCGGACAAGAATCTGTCGTGCTCCGGCCTGAACGAAGCATACACGCCATCGATCTTCTCCAGCGCGAGATTCGCAATCGCCTCATTCTTTTTGGAGCGCGCCTGGTTGAAATCCTTCCACAACGCCTTGATTTGCGCGTCGTTTTGCTGATGCCATGCATCCAGCGCCTTTGTGTAGTCCCAGACAATGTCCCGCACCTTCGCTTCCTTCGCGGCATCGTCCAGCTTCAAGGCTTTCAACACCGGCCTCGTGTGTTTCTCGATGGTGTGCTGTTCCTGGTCAACCGCCTTGGGCTGCGTCGCGGCACTGGTTTGGGCGCTGATGGAACACAAATTGCCAGCCAAAATAAAGGCCGCCAGCGCGCATATAAGGGATACTTTCACGCCAGAAATGGGAACGGCTTGGCAAACCTTAGTCAAGGCTCAAATATGAGTAGACAACTAAAACGACAGGCTTTCTCGACCAAACTGAAACCCGAAAATAAAATTCTGCGTCTGGATTCTTTTGACCCGACAAACTCGCAATCACACGAACCCATGAAAACAGTTCTCCATCCCGCCCGGATTGCCGCGCTCTTCGTCCTCGCCACCTTCCTCAGCACCCGCGCCCAGGCGCAAACCAATGCGCCAAGGGAATGGATCGATCCGGACACCGGCCATCGCATCGTGCAGCTTTCCACCGAACCCGGCACTGAGAGCCTGTACTTCAATTTGAACCCCTTCACGCCCGACGGCAAAAAAATGGTCGTCACGTCGCCCACCGGCATCTCGATGATCGACCTCCAGACGCACGCTGTGGATAAAATCATTTCCGGCCGCGCGCACGTCATCATGGTCGGCCATAAAACCGGCAGGATCTATTACGGCGCCAGGGAGATCGTCAATGGCGTGACGAATAACTGGATTTGCTCCGTCGATCCCAACACGAAGGCCGTCCAAAAAATCCTCAAGCTCGCCCGCGGCCAGCAAGTTTCCAGCGTGAATGCCGACGAAACCCTCCTCGCCGGCACCATCACCGAACGCAACGACTGGGAAACCAACGCGGATTATTTCGACCGCGGCCCCAATCGGCTGAACGACATCGCCACCGCCAACAAGTATCGCGGCACGAAGGGCACGATGATGGAGAAACGCCTCGCCAAGCATTACCCGATGGAACTGTTTTTTTACAACATCGCGACCGGCAAAATCAAAAAATACCATCGTTGCACGGATTGGCTCAATCACCTGCAATTCTCGCCCACCGACCCAAAACTCCTGATGTTTTGTCACGAAGGCCCGTGGCACAAGGTCGACCGCATCTGGACCATCCACACCGACGGCTCGCATCTCACATTGATTCACAAACGCACCATGATCATGGAAATCGCCGGCCACGAATTCTTCAGCGCGGATGGCAAGACCATCTGGTATGACCTGCAAACACCGCGCGGCGAGGATTTCTGGGTGGCTGGTTACAACCTCTACACGGGCAAACGCACCTGGTATCACTTGCAGCGCAATGAATGGGGCGTCCATTTCAACATCTCGCCCGACAACACCTTGTTCTCCAGCGATGGCGGCGATGAAAAAATGGTCGCGCACGCGCCAAACGGAAAATGGCTTTACTTGCTGCGTCCCGAACTCATTACCGACCGATCGCTCGGCACGATTGACACGAAAGGCCTCATTCAGCCCGGCGTGTTCGAATCCGAAAAACTCGTCAACATGAGCAAACACGATTACGCCCTCGAACCGAACGCGATGTTTTCGCCCGACATGAAATGGCTTATTTTCCGCAGCAACATGAGCGGCGCCAACCAGACCTATGCCGTGGAATTGAAGAAAGCGAATGAAAATTAAACCACGAAGCAGCCTTCGATTTCTTCTCCGCATTTCATTGGCTATGTTCGGCGAGAGGCGCTGGAGCAAGTTCTCCCTCTCCCGTCGGGCGGAAGAGGGCCGGGGTGAGGGTTTTGGCGAGCAGAGTTTCACGACTATGTCGTGCTCACTTAAACGTGATCGTTTTGCCACCGGCGCGCTGAGTCTAATCCTCCTTTTTACGTCGCCCCTTTTTTCCATCGCCGCCGACAGCCCCCTCGCCTGGCCCGCCATCACTTCAGAAATGCGCCCGTGGGCCTGGTGGTGGTGGCACGGCAGCGCCGTGGATCAAACCAACCTTTCTCACGAACTCCACCGCTTCCACGATGCCGGCCTCGGCGGCGTCCAAATCACCTCGATTTACGGCACGGAAGGCGCAGAATCGCGCGACATCCCCTATCTCACGCCCCAATGGCTGGACATGATGGGCTTCACCGTCAATGAAGCGCACCGGCTCGGCATGGGGGTGGACATGACCCTCGGCTCGGGATGGTGCTTCGGCGGACCGACCGTCAGCACCAACGATGCGAACGCCAGCGTAATCGTCCACACCTATCAACTCGGCATCGGCGAGCGCATCACGGGCAAAATAAATCCCAAAACCACGCAAGCCCTCGTAGCCTACGGCCCCGATGGCAAAGCCACTGATCTCACCAGCTCCATCGCTGCCGATGGCGAGGTCAACTTTTCTCCGACGGAAAAATGCACCGTTTACGCCATTTCACAAAGACCCTCCAGCCAAAAGGTGAAGCGCGCCGCGCCCGGCGGCGAAGGCTGGATGTTGAATCCCGCTTACCCGAAGGCGATGCGCGACTGGCTCAAATGGTTCGATGGGGCATTCGCCAATTATCATGGCTCCAAACCGCACGGCGTTTTCCAGGATTCCTACGAATATCGCACCGATTGGTCGCCGGATTTCTTCGTCCAATTTAAAAAACTCCGCGGCTACAAATTGCAAAATGAACTGCCCGCGCTCTTCGGCAATCAAGAGGACGACCGCGCCGCCCGCGTGAAATACGATTATCGCCGCACGATCTCCGACATCATGGCCACCGAATCCGAGCCCATTTGGATTGATTGGGCCCACAAGAATGGATTCGCCGCGATTTACCAGGCCCATGGCACGCCCGGGAACTGGCTCGATCTCTATGCGGATGCGGACGTTCCCGAAACGGAAATGTTCCACCTCGACCGCAACATTCTCATTTCAAAGTTCGCCTCATCCGCCGCGCACACGCAAGGCCGCCCACTCACCGGCGCGGAAACCGGCACCTGGCTCAAGGAGCATTTCACCGCAACGCTCGCCGACGTGAAATCCGTCGCTGACGACATGTTTCTCTCCGGCGTGAACCACATTTATTACCACGGCGCCTGCTATTCGCCCGATGACGCAGCGTGGCCCGGCTGGGTGTTTTACGCATCCACGGAAATGAACCCGCGCAATCCCATCTGGCACGACGTCGGCACGCTCAATGAATACGTCGCGCGCTGCCAGTCCATTTTTCAATCGAGCAAGCCCGACAATGACATCCTGCTCTACTGGCCCATCGCCGATTTTTGGAGCAATCCAAGCGGCCGGTTGTTGTTCCCTATGACTGTCAGCGCCCAGGATTGGTTCGAAAGCCAGCCCATTGGCAAGGCGGCTCACTGGTTGTGGAACGAAGGCTATTCCTTCGACTATGTTTCTGATGCGCAATTGCAAAACGCAAAAGTTTCCCAAGGCAAAATCCAAATGCCCGGAGGCAATTATAAACTCGTTGTCGTGCCCGAATGCCAATTCATGCCGCCCGAAACGCTGAAGCAACTCCTGGCCCTGGCGAAAAGCGGCGCAAGGATTGTCTTTGAAAATCATTTTCCGTCGGACGTGCCCGGCCTCGAACATCTCGAAGCGCGCCGCAAACAATTCAATTCTTTCCTGCGTAAAATCAAGGCGCGGAAAGGCAAAGTTTTCGTCGGCGCGCTGGACGATGCGCTGGATCGCGCGTCCGCGCAGGATTGCCAGGAGCTGTTCGCCAGTGCTGGCCGCCTCTCTTACGTGCGGCTTTCATTCGATGGCGGCTGGAATTATTTCATCGCCAATCGCGCGGACGTGAATTTCGATAAGTGGATCGCATTGGATCGCAAAACGAGCTCCATCGTGCTCCTCGATCCCATGACCGGCAAAACCGGATTGGCCGCGTGGGATGACTTCGGCAACATCCACCTGCAATTGGCCGCGGGTGAGTCGGTCATTCTCCGTGCCTTCGCCAATGAGAATGTGGCAAGCCCCGCCTGGACTTATTGGCACACGAACGGCCAACCACATGCAATCAGCAGCCAGTGGCACATCAAGTTTGTCACCGGCGGACCGACATTGCCTGCTGACTTCCAAACCGCGAAGCTCGCCTCCTGGACCACGTTTCCCGATGCCAACACACAGGCCTTTGCCGGCACCGCAAGATACGAAACCACGTTCGACGCTCCCAACGCCGCCGGAAAAACATGCGTTCTCAATCTCGGCGATGTCCGCCAAAGCGCGCGTGTAAAGCTCAACGGCAAGGATTACGGCACTCTCATCGCCCCGCCCTTCCGTGTGCTGGTCGATAATCTCAAACCGACCGGCAACCAGCTCGAAGTGGAAGTCACCAGCGTCGCCGCCAACCGCATCCGCGACCTCGACCGGCGCGGCGTTCACTGGAAAATCTTCAAGGACATCAACGTGGTCAACGTGAATTACCGCCCGTTCAACGCAGCCGACTGGCCCCTCACCGATTGCGGCCTTCTCGGCCCCGTCACGCTCACGTCCCAGGATTAAAACCATTGCTCAAGTTCGGCCCGGAGCGCCGATCTCCTAATCGGCGCGTTGTTAACGAAGCTCCTAAATCATTACGGACTCCGCAGACCGGTAGGGCGCGTCGCTCCGCGCGCGCCGTGAGATGATCAATACGCGCGGCAAGATTCCAAACGGCGCGGCCACGAAGTGACACGCCCCGCCACGATTCCTTTCGCAATGCGGACGGACTTTGAACTATACTCCCAACAGCCATCTCGGATGTATGTCTGATGGACGGCGGCACGAATCTAAATTTAATCTGACAAAACAGATCACCATATCAAACAGGCCATGGCACAATCAGTGGGAACAAATCATCGCGCCTGCTTCGGCTCCGCCAGTGCTCTCGTCCTCGTCCTCCTTCTCGTCCTCGGTTCGCGCAATTTTTGTTCGGCCCAATCCCACGGCAACTTCGAAACCAACATCGATCGCCCGCTGCGCTACTGGCCCATCGGAACCGATTTCGTCATCACGAATGGCCCGGAATTTTTCAACCGGCCTCTTTACTGCCTGAATTCCGGCTTCCGCATCGACGGCGGCGACAAACCGGAATTCTCGCTTTATCTGCCCGGGCGCGGCGGCAACATCCGGTTCGGAATCCAAACCTCATCCGGCACGAAATGGCTCAATGGCGCCGCGCAAATCATCACCCGCTACCGTCCCGGCTCGTTGCTTTACGAAATCCACGATCCGCTCCTGAATCAAGGAAAACTGAACCTTGCCGTCATTCCCCTGGCGAACCATAAAGGCTTCATCACGCGCGCCGAACTCCACGGCGCAGCCGCCGATTTGATTATGGCCTTTGGCGGCGCGAACGGCATGCGCGGCGCGCGCGATGGCGACATCGGCTGCGAAAAGGAGCCCGTCTCCGAATTTTTCCAATTGCAGCCCGACCAATGCCGTGGCGATTCCGTTTCAATTTCCTCCAACATCGTCATCCTCACCGGTCCAAAAGCCACCATCGCTGCCGTCATGCCGCCCGGCGCAATACTGTTCATCGCCAGCGCGACGAATTGGAACTCCCCGCGCGCGCTGCTCGCGTCGCCCGCGCCGGCCACGGAGTTTCCGTTGGCCGTCGGCCGAGTCACGCTGCGGTCGGATCAACCCGTTTATCTCGCCTGGGAGCAACTGTCGCAGGACGGGCAGGAGGAATTGCCGGTTTATCGCGACGTGAGCAAAAGCCAATCCGCCAGCTCGCCTGCCGATAATCGACCGGTTTCATTGTTCGACGCAACCGAGTTGCCCACTGTTTTTTCTCACGCCGAGGAATACCGCCGCACGGTTGCCCAACGCGCGCGCGTCGAAACGCCGGACGCGTTCATCAATGCCGCCGCTGCCGCGTTGTGCGTCGCCGCCGACGCCATTTGGGACGAAAAACAGCAATGCTTCATGCATGGCGCCGTCGCCTGGCGCACGCGCCTGCTCGGCTGGCGCGGCCAATACGCCGGCGACGACCTCGGCTGGCACGAACGCACCGCCGCGCATTTCGCCGGCTTCGCCAAACAGCAAAACACCAGCCCCATTCCCGCCACCATTCCGCCGCCCGACGAGCAATTCAATCTCGCCCGCAGCGAAGCCGCCATTCATTCCAACGGCGACCTTTCCAAAAATCACTACGACATGAACCTGGTAGCGGTGGACGCGTTTTTCCGCCACCTGCTCTGGACCGGCGACCTCGCTTACGCGCGCAAAATGTGGCCTGTGATCGAGCGGCATTTCGCCTGGGAACACCGCTTGTTTCGCCGCGAATTCGGCCCGGACAAATTGCCGCTCTATGAAGCCTATGCCGCGATTTGGGCCAGCGACGATTTGAGTTACAACGGCGCGGGCACGGCCCACGCCAGCGCCTATAATTATTTCGCCAACAAAATGGCCGCGCGCGTGGCCGCCATGATCGGCAAGGACCCGACGCCGTACCAGCGCGAAGCCGATTTGATTTTGCGCGCCATGAACAAATATCTCTGGCTGCCACACGAAGGCAATTTCGCCGAGAGCAAAGATTTGCTCGGCTTGCAACTCGCGCATCCCAACTCCGGCCTGTGGACGTTTTATCACACGCTGGATTCCGAAGTGCCCACGCCCGAGCAGGCCTGGCAGATGTCGCGCTGGATTGATAATCACATCGCGCACATCCCCATTCGCGGCGCCAACGTCCCCAACCAAAATCTGTTCACGCTGCCCGAAACCAGTTGGATGCCCTATCAATGGTCGCTCAACAACGTCGTGATGGCCGAAGCCGCTCACACGTCCCTCGGATTCTGGCTGGCAAACCGGCCGGAAACCGCCTTTCGCCTTTTCAAAGGCGAACTCCTCGATTCGATGTTCCTCGGCCTCTGTCCGGGAAACGTCGGCGCGATGACTTCGCACGATGCGGCGCGCGGCGAGGCCCAACGCGATTTCGCGGACGGCATCGGCGTCAATTCGCGCGCGCTGGTGGAAGGACTCTTCGGCGTGAAACCGGACGCGCTCGCGGGCGAATTGAAAATCATCCCCGGCTTTCCGGAAAATTGGAACTTCGCGACGATGCATCATCCCGATTTCGATTTTGATTTCCATCGCGACGGTTCGACGGATACCTACTTCATCCAGCCCAAGTTCACGAAACCGATGGAACTGAATTTGCAAATCCCGGGCCGCCGCACCAAACCAGAAATCACCGTCAATGGCAAACCGGCTGAGTGGAACTGGCTTGAAACCTTCGGCACGGCCCGGATCGCCATCAAAGTTCCAGCCGCCGAAAAGTATCAAGTTGTCGCAAAATGGACCGGCGAAATCCCGACCGCGAAAACGCCCCCGGAAATTCCACCCGCCGCGCCAACTCCAGCCGCAGCCTACGATTGGAAGAAAAAGGCACTCGCCAGTGAAAAATTCGAAACCATCAATCTCGCGCCTTTCTTCAACGACAAAGTCACCCAAATTTTCCGCAACGACTATCGCGCCCCGCGCTCGCCCTTTGCATCGCTGGCCACGCCGAAGCAAGGCATTGGCGGATGGTGCGAACCGAATGCCAGCTTTGACGTGGATGATTCCGGCCTGCGCTCGCTGGCCGCTCGACACGGCGGCAAAATCATTCTGCCCGACGGCATTCCCCTCGCCACGCCCGGCGAAACCGGCGCGAAAAACATCCTTTTCACCTCGCAATGGTATAATTATCCGCCCGAAGCCTCCGTTCCGCTCTCCGGAAAATCATCGCACGCTTTCCTCCTCATGGCCGGTTCGACGGGCCCGATGCAAAGCCGGTTCGATGACGGCGAAATCCTCGTCACCTATACCGATGGCACCACCGCCCGCCTCGCTTTGAACAATCCCGTGAACTGGTGGCCGATCGATCAGGATTATTTTATCGACGACTACGCGTTCCGACGCGATGAACCGATTCCGCCGCGCGTCGATTTGCGCACCGGCCGAATCCGCCTGCTCGACGTGGCGAACTTCAAGGGCAAAGGCGGAAAAATCCCGGGCGGCGCCGCGACGGTTCTGGACATGCCGCTCAATCCCGCCAAGGAATTGAAATCCCTGACCGTCCGCACCCTCGCCAACGAAGTCGTCATCGGCCTCATGAGCGTGACCCTCGCGCGATAGAAGCTCCAATGTTGGGTGTGATTTGAACCGAGGGCCAAACGCTCGGAGCTGGCGTAGTGGCACGGGCGTCTCGCCCGTGCCACTATATTCGCGCAACCTTGTTTTTGCCGTCGCCGATGCCCATAATTCCCGCATGGTCCGCCACAATCAAGAAACCGTGTTCGCATCGGTTTCCGCCATGGTGACGAGGCTGGCCATCGTCGTTTTTTTCCTCGCCACGGCCCTGTTTCTCCGCGCTTCAAACGAACAATACCTCACCGACGTCTGGACCTCTGACGACGGACTGCCGGACAGTTCCGTCACCGCCATCGCCCAAACTCCCGACGGTTACCTCTGGATCGGCACCTACAATGGCCTCGTGCGTTTCGATGGAATGCGCTTTGTCACCTTCGACCCCGGCAACACACCGGCGCTCGCCCACGCGCGCGTGAGAAAACTTTCCGTGGATGACCAAGGCACGCTTTGGGTGAACACGTTCGATGGCTCGATGACTTCGGTCCGGCAAGGCGTCTTCACGCGCGAATGGAACCGGGAAGCCGGTCTCGACCCCGATGCCACGCTCGTTTCCTGCGCCTCGAACCAGGTCACTTTTCTGCTGCATCACGGTTCGCTTCGCCGCCGCACCCAATCAAATCCGCCCGGCACCGGTTGGGAGGATTTGTTTCCCACCAACCGCGCCGTTGGCGGTCTTTGCCTCGCGGACGGCGCCGGCACCATTTGGTATCGTGGTTCGGACAAACACCTGTTGCGCGTCTCGGGAAACGGCTTCGTTCCTCTCCCGGAAAACTGCGGGCTGAAGGATGACCAGGTCAACTGCATGACCACCGATCCGCAAGGCCGCTTGTGGGTGGGCACCAGCGCTGAAATTGCGATGTGGACGGGCACCTATTTTGAATCGGCCACTCCGACGAACGGCCCATGGCCCGGCGAGGTCACCTTCCTTTGCGTCGCTGGAGGCGGCCGGATTTGGGCCGGCGTCGGCAGTTCAGTGCGGGAAATCATCCATCGCCAATGGAAAGCTGAAGCGCCCGCGCTCAAAAATGTCTTCACGAACGGCCTCACGCGCGGAGGCACTCAGGAAGATCACCACGGCGGCGCGTGGATTTATGATTACACACTCGGCCTTTGGCACGTTGATGCCGAAGGACGCGCGCGGCAATTCGGCATCCAGGACGGATTTCCCGGCGAACGCGTCAATTGCCTGTTCGAGGATCATGAAGGCAATTTGTGGGCGGGTCTCGACGCCGCCGGCCTGGTGCGCATCCGCGAACGGCGTTTTCAAATCATCGATTCCGGCAGCCCGCTTTCGGGCCGGCCCGCGCGCTCCGTTTGCGAGGACACCAATGGCGCGCTTTGGATCGGCACGCTCGGCGATGGCCTGGCCCGCTGGCAGTCCGGCAACCTCACCGACCTGCCGATGCCCGGCGGCACGGGCAAAGGCTTTGTCTTTTGCGTGTGTCCGGATGCCACCGGAAGAATCTGGGCCAGCGCCGGCGATGAAGATTTGTATGTGCGTAAAAACGGCGTGTTCACTCGCGTCAAACCCATCGTTCATGGAGTGAAAGTGATTTTCGTCGACCAGAAAAACCGCGTTTGGGTCGGCACCAAAAGCGGCTTGTATTTTGCCGATGCCGGTTCCACCAACGCTTTCCGGCAACTGGACGGCATCGGACGTCACGATGTCCGCGCGCTCTCGGAAGATGGCCGTGGAAATCTTTGGGCTGGCACCGAAGATGGCACCTTGTTTTGCATCACGGGAGATTCTGTTAAAACATTCCATCCCTCCGACGGCAAAACCTCCCAAGCCATTTGGTCCTTGTATGCGGAGCCGAACGGCACCGTCTGGGCGGGCACGTTTCGCGGCGGTCTGCTGCGCCTGCGCGATAATCAATTCACTCGATTCAGCATCAGTGAAGGCCTGCCCGACAATGTCATTTGCCAGATTCTCCCCGATGACACCGGTCATCTGTGGCTGGGTTCGCATCAGGGAATTCTTGAGGTCGCCAAGGCGGATCTCGACCGTTTTGCAAAAGGTGAAACCAATGCCATTCGAGTCTCGGCTTTTGGCCGCTCGGACGGTCTGCCGTCGCTCGAATGTTCCGGCGGCTATCAACCCGCCGCCTGCCGCACCCGCGATGGCCGGCTCTGGTTCACCACCGTCAAAGGCGCGGTTTCCGTCCAGCCCGACGAAATTCGTCCCAACCGCCTCGCGCCTCCGGTGGTCATCGAAGACATTCTCGTGGACGGCAGAAATTTGGGCCCTCTCGCTGACCCGGAGGAATCATCAGTGCCGCTCGCGCTCAAAACCAACGCCACCTTTGATCGCCGCAAAAACTTTCTCCAGATCCCGCCCGGCAAACACCAGCTCGAATTCCGTTACACCGGCCTGAGCCTCGTTGCCTCTGATCGCGTGCAATTCCGCTATCGTTTGGAAGGCGCCGACGCCGCGTGGGTGGATGCCGGCAAACGCCGCTCCGTGCAATACAATTTGCTTCCCGCCGGCACATACAATTTCCGCGTCATCGCCTGCAATAGCGACGGCGTCTGGAACCAAACCGGCGCCGGCCTTCGCGTGAAAATCCTCCCGCACTTCTACGAAACCTGGTGGTTCCGGCTGCTCGCGGGCCTGATCGCTTTCGCCATCGTGGCGTTCACCATTCGCAACATCAGCCTGCGGCGGTTGCGCTCGAAAATGCAGCAATTGGAACGCCAGCATGCCATCGAACGCGAACGCTCCCGCATCGCGCGCGACATTCATGATGACCTGGGTGCCAGCCTGAACCTCATCGCCGTGCTCGGCGACCTCGCCAAAAAGCAAAAAACCGACGAGCGCATCGAAAAAATGTCCGCCACCGCGCGCCAGGCCGTCACCTCGCTCGACGAAATCGTCTGGGCCGTCAATCCCCGCAACGACACGCTCGCCCACCTCGTGGACTATGCCGGCCAATACGCCACCGGCTACTTGCGCGCCGCCGGCATCCGTTGCCGGCTCGATGTGCCTGAGGGAATGCCCGCCGGCGAAATCGCCTCCGACGTCCGCCACAATCTCTTTCTCGTCATCAAGGAGGGCCTGCAAAACATCGTGAAACATTCACGCGCCACCGAAGTCTGGCTGCGCATAAGCACCGGCGAGAACAAACTGCGCGTCGGCATCGAGGACAATGGCCGCGGGTTCGAAAAAACCGCCGACGATCCCTGGGCCGACGGCCTCCGCAACATGCGCGAGCGGATGATGGAAATCAGCGGCGAATGCCGCGTGGAAAGCCGCGTCGGCGCCGGCACCACCATTCAAATCGAAATCCCCTGGCAATCGGGCGAGAGCCTCTGAAAAATATTCCACATCGTATCTTCATCCGATGACTGCAAAAGAAGTTTTAAACTACTCTGGAGCAAATCAAGAAAGACTATGGCCGCAAAAGAACGCAGAGAACGCACAGAAACAAAGTGTTCTTCGCGTTCTCTGCGTTCTTTTGCGGCTATGAATTTATTTTATCTGTTCTTACATCGATTTCTAAGGGTTTGATGAGCATCACCATTTCCATCGTCGAAGATCAGAATGAAATGCGCGAAAGCCTCGTCGCCTGGTTGAGCGACGCTCCCGGCTTGAAATGCGTGGGCGCGCACGCCACCGGCGAGGAAGCATTGAAAAAAATTCCGCAGGAACAGCCCGACGTGGTCTTGATGGACATCAATCTCACCGGCATGAACGGCATCCAGTGCGTGGCGCGCCTCAAGGAAACGCTGCCCAGGACCCAGGTTCTCATGCTCACGACCTACGACGAAGGTGACATGATTTTCGATTCCCTGCGCGCCGGCGCCAACGGCTATCTATTGAAAAACATGCCGCAGGCCGAACTGGTCGAAGCCGTCCAGCAGGTCCATTCCGGCGGAGCACCCATGTCGCTTCAAATCGCGCGCAAAGTCATCAATCACTTTCATCAAATCAAAAAACCCGACCCGCAGGTGGCGCAACTGACCAGTCGCGAGCAGGAAATCCTGAAATTGCTCGCCAAAGGCTACATGTATAAAGAAATCGCCGACCAGCTCGCCATCAGCATGAGCACCGTGCGTTCCCATGTCTGCGCCGTTTACGACAAGCTGCACGTCCATTCTCGGCTCGAAGCGGCCAAAAAGCTGGCTGGAGAAGGCTAAATCATTCCGGCATGCGCCCATGCGCCGCAGGGGACGTAAGAAAAACGTTCTCAGATGAACATCCGATATGATAGAATGCCCGAATCCGTTCTAATCGAAAATCATACCGCACCCGAAGTAAACATGAATCGTTTTGACGCGAACCCCCGCAACTGTCCGACAACTCCCCCCAAACGCACGATGAACACCCCAATAAAACCCGCAATCGCTTGGTTTCTAGCCGCGATAATGGCCCTGGCAACCGGCGCGCAGGGACAAACCACCGCCAACTGGATCGGACCCGCCGCCGGCGGCGAATGGAACACCGGCGCAAACTGGGACACCGGTTTCCCCCCGCTGGACGCCACCACGAATGCCTACATCGGCAGCGGCTCGAACGTCAATTACAGCTTGCCGATGGCCGCCTCCAGTTTCGGCACCCTCACGCTCGACGGGGTTCTGAACGTAAACGCAAGCGGGTTTAACAGCAGCGGGATAAGCATGATCCATCCTGGCGGCGGCAGCGCCTTGTTTATCAATAATTCCGGCGTGGTAAACCTAAGCGGGGATCTGGCGATTAGCTCGAATGCCGCCGTCAGTATTGCCACTGGAGGCGCCTTCACCACCACCGCCACCTTGCGAGTTGGCTCCGGCAGCACCGCCGGCTCCGGTGGCTTCATGACCAATTATGGCGGCAACATTACCGCGACCACCACGACCATCAATAACAACAACGCCAGCGCCAGTTCAGCTCTGGTCATTTCCGGCGGCACGAACAACCTCGGCGACGTCACCATCAACCGGGCCGGCCCCAGCAAACAGCCCGCGCTCGGGACCGAAGGTTTGATCGTCTCCAATGGCATCGTGAATGTCACCAGCCTCACCGTCGGCGGTTCTTCCGCCAATTCCTTTTTGTCGATGTACATGGCCGGCGGAATTGTCACCAACAGCGGCGCAATGACCGTTCACCTCAGCAGCACATCCGGCCGGCCGGCCCGGTTCCTGCAAACCGGCGGTCTGGCCGTCACGATGGAACCGAACGTCGTCACGATGAATCCGCAAGGCACCTCGGCCGGCGTTACCACCGTTTATGCCATCCTGGGCGGCACCAATTACGCCGGTGGATTTCAATTCGGCGACGTGGCGGGAGCCAACCTTGGCACCGCCAATTTCACGAACGCCGCCGCGATTTATGTGGGCAGCGAGGGCATGAATTCCAACGGCGCCGTCAATCTGAACGCGATGCTGAACAATGGCGGCCTTTTCGGCGCGTCCGCGGATTGGACCGGCAATGCGGGAATGGTCCTGAACGGCGGCACGTTTACCTTCCAGGCCGCGGCCGAGGACGGAACCGCGCACAACATCCTGCTAAATGGGATTCTAAGCGGACCCGGCGGCCTGGTTAAAACCGGCGCTGGCACCCTGACGATGGACGCTTCCAACACCTATGCGGGCATCACTTATGTCAAAGAGGGCACGCTTGCGCTGGGGTCCAATGACGTTTCCGGCTCGGTCGGCTCCCTCGCCAGTGAGTCCGTCATCGTCGGTTCCGGCACTATTTTCGATGTTTCGCAGGCAGGTTACTCGGTTCAACCACTCCAAATTCTTGGCGGTTTTGGTTCGGTGAGTGGTGCAGTGACGGTCGCACCCAATGGCGTCATTAATCCGGGCAGCAATAACATCACAGGCGCTCTCAGTTTCAACAATGATGTCATTGAAACGAACGGGGCCGTAAACCATTTCGATATTCCCGGCGACGTGATTAATATCACCGGCTCTCTGACCGCCAGCGGCGTCAATACGATGGATGTTTCCGGCAGTGTGCCCCCCGGCACCGCGTATGCCCTGGTTCATTATGGCACCTTCAATGGCGACGTCAGCAATTTCGCCGTCACCGGCGCCACCGGCGTTCTGTCCAACAGCGTCACCGACAAAACCATCTATCTGATCGTCTCCTCCAGCCTCCGGGCCAACACGAATCTCACCTGGGTGGGCAACAGCACCAACAATGTCTGGGACACGCACAACTCCACCAACTGGGTGGACAGTGGCTCCAGCACGCCCGATTTCTTCCTTTCGGGCGACAACGCGCGCTTTGACGATTCCGCCGCCAATAACACGAACGTAACCATTCCCGATTTTGTCAGCCCTGCTTCCGTCGTCGTGGATAGCACTCTGAATTATGTATTCACTGGCGACGGCAGCATCAGCGGCCAGACAGCCACTCTCACGAAGACCAATTCGGGCACACTGACCATACTCACCACCAACACCTACGCGGGCGCCACCACACTGGGCGGCGGGGTTTTGGAAATTCTCTCGATCACGAACAGTTCCATCCCCAGCCCCATCGGCGCTGCCACCTCCGACCCCGGTTCCCTGGTCTTCAACGGCGGCACGTTGCGTTATTCCGGCGACATTGCCAGCACGGACCGCGGCGCCACGTTCAACACCAACGCCATTATCGACGTGACCAACAGCGCCACAACCCTGACGCTTAACGGCACCATGACCGGTGTGGGCGGATTGACCAAACTCGGCGCGGGCGAATTGAGCCTGGCCGGCCTCAACGGCTATCTCGGCGCAACCACACTCAGCAACGGCGTCCTGACCGTGAACGCCGTTTCGGCCATCAGTCCCAATACCATCAATTATGCCGGCGGCACCTTGAACCTCGCCAGCGCCAGCAGCCAGCAATTCTACGGCAACCTGAACAACGTCGTTACGACGGGCACCATTGTTCAGAACGGCGCAAATGCCAACTCCATCCTCAGCGGCGGCTGGACCGGCGACGGCACCATTAACATCGATATTCAGGATAGCGGCGGCACGCTCTCACTGAACCACGATATCACCTCCAACTTCGGCGGCACGATGCGCCTGACCGACGCCAGCACCGGCACGCTCCGCTTCAACAGCGGCGGAAATGCCACCAGCGCCCAGCAATGCACCGGCAGTCCCACGGTGACGTTTGACCTCGGCAACGGCTCGGCTTCGCTCATCAATCGCAACGGTGGCGGTACCAGCTTCGGCAATTACGACCTCGGCGCTCTCATGGGCGGCCCGGGCACCTTCCTCAAAGGCAGCGCCAACAATGGCAGCCTCAGCACTTACTTCATCGGAGCCAAAAACCTCGACACCGCCTTCGCCGGCACCATCGCCGACGGCAACAGCGGACCGACCGCCATTGCGAAAGTCGGCGCCGGCACGCTCACGCTCACTGGCAACAACACCTACACCGGTTCGACCATCGTCAGCAACGGCGTCCTCGCCCTGGGCGACGGCACCACGGATGGTTTCATCAGCAGCAGCACGAACATCGATATCGAAGCAGGCGCGGTGCTCGATGTTTCCAAGCTCAGCGGCGGCACGCTCTTCCTCGGGAGCCAGACCATTCAAGGCAATGGCACGTTGAACGGCAGCCTCAGCGATAATAGCGGCATCGTGGCGCCCGGCGGCGGCATCTACGGCGGCATCGGCACGCTCACCGTCACGAACACCACTGCACTGTTCAACGAGACCTGGATGAAGCTCGACCGCACCGCCGCGCAAAATAGCGACCGGCTGGTTTCCCCGAGCATCAGCCTCAATGGCAGCACGCTGATCGTGACCAACATCGGCCCGAGCTTAAAACCTGGCGACACCTTCACCCTGTTCAGCGGCACATTGTCCGGCGCCTTTGGCAACGTTATTCTGCCGAACTACTACACGTGGGACACCAACCAACTCGCCCTGAATGGCACCATCCGCGTGGTCTCCTTCAATCCGCCCGGGCTGGGCATGGACTTCAGCCAGTTTTCCAGCGGCGTCATTACCTTCAACGCCACCAATGGCTTGCAAGGCGGCGCGGTCTCGGTGCTCTCCACCACCAATCTCTCGCTGCCCGTCAGCCAATGGACCAACGTCGTAAGCGGCTTCTTTGATGGCTTCGGCAATTTCACGTCGCCCGTCACGGTCGATCCGACCGTGCCGACGCAGTTCTTTATATTGTCGGTGCAGTGACGGTTGGTTGAAAAACGTCCCGCCGCGAGGCGGGACGTTTTTTGTTGTTCCCGCGCATGAAATCTGCGGTGATATGCATGTTGAACAGGATTCACATCACCGGAGGAACGGATGCTTCCCCCGGCCACCGACCTTATTACGTCCAATCCATATTGGCGCAGAAGCAATAATCGCACTGGCACGAAACCTAATGCAATGGCTTCAGTTGACCCACCGTGTGTGCCATGGCTTATGACGATCCGCCCAATGGTTAACTTCAACAAAATCCAAACACTTTCATTCGCGACTTTAATTCTGGCTTGCGCCCTGTCGGCCAGCGCCGCTCCGATCGATCGCCACGCGCTTGTCATTCGGCACAACGTCGAATTGGGCCAGTTCGATGCGAACAACCCGCTCACCGTCGGCAATGGCGAATTCGCCTTCACCGTCGATGCCACCGGTCTCCAAACATTTGCCAAAACATTTGAGCATACGATTCCGCTCGGCACGCTCTCGGACTGGGGCTGGCATACCTTTCCGAACCCCAGCGGCTGGAGCATCGACACCTTCCATTTCAAAACCTACACCAACCTCGATGGCCGCCCCGTTCCCTACGCCGATGTTCCGCACAATCAGCAAACGCCCGAAATCAAATGGCTGCGCGCCAATCCGCACCGCCTCGATCTGGGCCAAATCGGGTTCGTGCTCAAAAAAGCCGGCGGTTCGCTCGCCCAAACCAACGATTTATCCAACATTTCGCAAACACTCGACCTGTGGAACGGCGAAATCATCAGCCACTTTGAATTTGCTAATCAGCCCGTCGACGTCCAAACCCTTTGCACGCCGGACATCGATGCCATCGCCGTCCGCGTGCAATCGCCGCTGCTGAAATCCGGCCAACTCGCCATCCAAATCCATTTTCCCTACGGCACCGGCGATACCATCACCGCCGATTGGTCTCATCCCGACGCGCACGAAACCATCGCCACCCAACCCGCCCCCAACCAGGCCCTCTTCGCGCGCAAGCTGGACAACGACACCTATTCCGCCCTCGCCAATTGGACCTCTGGCGCCACGCTCACCAACATCGCCAGGCATCAATACGAAATCGTTCCAAACAAAACCTCCGATACGCTCGAACTCGTCTGCGCATTTTCGCCCACGAACTTTGCCACGCCCGTTCTTCCTTCCTTCGCGCAAGCCAAAGAGTCTGCGCAGAAAAATTGGAATCATTTCTGGCAAACCGGCGGCGCGATTGACTTGTCCGGCAGCAAGGACCCGCGCTGGTTCGAATTGGAGCGCCGGATTGTTTTGTCGCAATACCTGACCGCCATCCAGGACGCCGGCAAAAACCCACCGCAGGAAACCGGCCTCACCTACAACACGTGGGAAGGCAAATTCCACCTCGAAATGCATTTCTGGCACGAAGCGCATTTCGCGTTGTGGGACCGCCTGCCGCTCCTCGAGAAAAGTTTGGATTACTACATCCGCATCCTCCCGCGCGCCGAAGGCACCGCCCGCAAGCAAGGCTACGCCGGCGCGCGCTGGCCCAAGATGACCAGCCCCAGCGGCGCCGAATCGCCCTCGCCCGTCGGCCCGTTCCTCGTCTGGCAGGAGCCGCACCCGATTTTTTACGCGGAACTTTGTTACCGCGCTCACCACGACCGGGCCACGCTGGAAAAATTCAAGGACGTCGTCTTTCAAACCGCAAATTTCATGGCCAGCTATGCGGCCTGGGACAAAAAAACCAAACGCTACGTCCTCGGCCCGATACTGCAATGCGCGCAGGAAATTTTTCCCAAAGACAAAACCTTCAATCCAACGTTCGAGCTGACCTATTGGCGCTGGGGCTTGGAGACCGCTCAAACCTGGCGCACTCGCCTCGGCCTTCCGCGCGAAGAAACCTGGGACAACGTTCTCCGCCATCTCGCCAAGCCGCCCGTTGGCGACGGAAAATATCTTTTCACCGAAACCACGCCCGATTGTTACACCAACCCGAAGTGGAACAAAGATCATCCCGCCGTCGTCGGCGCCTTGAGCTTTGTGCCCGGTCCCGGAATTGATCACCAAACCATGCGCAATACCTTCGATTGGATTTGGGATAACTGGAATTGGCCGGACACGTGGGGTTGGGATTATCCGATGCTCGCCATGACCGCCGCCCGCCTCGGCGATCCGGCTCGCGCCGTTGACACCCTTCTGCTCGACACGCCCAAAAATCACTACGCCATAAACGGCCACGTTTATCAGCGCCCCGGCCTGACGCTCTATCTCCCCGCCAATGGCGGCTTGCTTTATGCGACCGCCCTCATGGCTGCCGGCTGGGACGGCGCCCCGTCAAGAAACGCCCCCGGCTTCCCCGACAACGGCCAATGGACCGTCCGCTGGGAAAATCTAAAACGCGCCCCATGATTCTATCACGCTCAAAAATCCCGCCCACACGCAGGATCGAGCCTTCGTTTCGTGATTTTCCAGAAGCGTCACAAATTTCCCCCTCTCCCATCGGATGGGAGAGGGCCGGGGTGAGGCGCCTTGTTCGAAAAAACCATGTGTAACTCCTCAACGCAACCTCACGTCCGTCCAACTGTGAAACTTCTCACTCTCGTCACCTTCGCCGTCCTCGCTTCGTCGCAGCTTATCTTCGCCGCGGAAAAACCCCTCGCCTTTCCCGGCGCCGAAGGCTTCGGCCAATTCGCCACCGGCGGCCGCGGCGGCCAAACCATCCACGTCACCACGCTCGACGATTCCGGCCCCGGCTCATTCCGCGACGCCGTCAGCAAACCCAATCGCACCATCATTTTCGACGTCAGCGGCACCATCCATCTGAAATCAAATGTTGCCGTCAGCAGCGACCTTACGCTCGACGGCAAATCCGCGCCGGGCGAAGGCATCACGCTCTACGGCCGTTCCGTCTCCTTCAGTGGCGAAAAAAATGTCATCGTGCGCTACCTGCGCTTCCGCGAAGGCATCGCCGGCGACAGGGGCAAGTGCTCGGTGAATCTTTCCAACGGCGGCGATATGATTTTCGATCATTGCAGCATCGAATGGGGACGCTGGGATTGTCTCGGCCTCACGCGCGGCAGTCACGATATCACCTTTCAGTATTGCATCATCGGCGAAGGCATCGACCCGCAACGCTTCGGTTCGCTCTCCGATACCATCACAAACATCACCTACACTCACAATCTCTGGATCAACAACCAAAGCCGCAATCCCAAGGCGAAGGGTCATATTCAATACATCAACAACGTGGTCTACAACTGGGGCGTCTGCGGCCTCGTCGGCGGCCATTCCGAAGCTGATCATTTTCTGGATGCCATCGGCAATTATTTCATCGCCGGCCCCAACTCCAATTCACGCGCCACCGGCGAATTCAAGGCCACCGATCACGTCTTCCAAAGAGACAATCTCGTTGATTTAAACAAAGATGGAAAACTCGACGGCCAGCCGCTGACCCCGGGCAATTTCGGCACTGGCGAAAACGCTCCCACTTTTTCCAAAGAGCTCACCGTCGCCCCGCTCACGAACGTCACGGTCGAAACCGCCCCCGCCGCTCTCTCCAACGTCCTCGCCCAGGCCGGCTGCTCGCTCCATCGCGACCTAGTCGACACCCGCCTGATCGACGCCGTCAAATCCTTCGGCAAAACCGGCCAAATCATCCACAGCGAAACCGAGGCGAAACTTCCTTAACTCGTAGCAGTCGACGTAAGGAGGCTCTGTTTTTCGGAGCGCAGAGAGTTCGAGAGCCTCCTTACGTCGGCTGCTACGAGGTTCTACCAACGATCACTTCACAACTGGCAACTCATCCGTCTTCTTCTCGCGCCGGGGCTTCAGATCAATATAAGTCGGCTGATTCGGATTCGTATACATCAGCTTTCCATCAATCACCTTCAACTCGACGACATTGATCGAAATACCATGGCGCGGACGAGCACCGGAGTCGCCCGCCTCCGCAGGCGCGGCAGCCGGGGCATTGGTGGAAGGAATCACCGCCCAATGAATATTCCCGATCCGTTGCCCGCCAAAATAAAACCACCACGCCCGCCCGCCGCTGACCACCACATCACCGTGGCTGCCATAAAGCGTGCTGTCCTGCGGCGTCCAATGCGTGCAATCATCCGAGGACCAGATCGCCTGGCCCTCCGGCCGGTCCGTGTCGGCGAGCAGCCAGTATTTTCCGCCGAAACGGAAACACGCCGGACCTTCGCCGTTTCGATCCGTCACCGCGTTGCCCTTCACGTCCCAATGATAAAGATCGGTGCTGTCCGCGTAACAAATCGTGCGCCGCCTTGCCTCGTCCTTGTAGAACATGCGCCAGACGCCATTGGTCATTCGAAAAATGGCCGGATCAATCACCTTTTCCGAATGGAGATCCACTTTCCCAACCGTGTCCCACTTGACGCCGTCCCGGCTCGTGAGATGCGCAATCTCCCGTGGATGCCCCCAATCGCTGAAAATTCCCGGCACGAACGCGAGAAACATGTGGTATTTGCCGTAGGCCCATAAAACCTCCGGCGCCCAATACGTGTAATTCGTCGGGCACCGATCCTGCCCGTATGTGATATCCGCCGTGCCCATATATTTCCACGTCGCGCCGCCATCTTCCGAAGTCGCCATGCCGATCTTTGTTCCATGAATCAGCGGAATGCCGTCGCCGCGACGTTGGGTGTAATACATGAACCACTTTTTCGCTTCCGGCTCATAAACAATGACCGGATCGGTCGGATGATCAAAAACCGGGTCGCGATAAAGCGGCCGGGCGGCAATTTTGCCCGCCGGATGAGTTTGGATATCCGACGCCTGCGCCGAAACCAACCCCGCGCAAACGCAAGCCAGGAACACTTGGGAAATGATTTTCATGAAATCGAGCCAGCCGTGAATACATTTTTGATTCCAAACATAATCCAGTAATCCATTGGATGATAGCTAGGGCCGGTTAATCGAACACCTCTTTTTCCATGGCCAACATGGGTAGGCCATTAAAACAGAGAAAAACATTTTCCAATGGCGATGGCGTGCTGATCTTTGTGGCTCCGTTGATGATGAGCTTGCCGCTTACACGAATTCAGGCATAGTATTCTGCCGAAGAAGGCAGCGAACGGTCGCGCCCGTAGCTCAGTTGGATAGAGCATCTGCCTTCTAAGCAGGTGGTCCCGCGTTCGAATCGCGGCGGGCGCGCCATTCCAGTTGTCAGCCTGTTGCATGCGCGGATAGTCCGTTTGGCTGGCCACGGATGATCAATCCCAAAAACTTCAACCTCAGGTTTCTGTTTCGTTTTTCACCCTCAGCGGCGTGCCGAGCCTGAGCGTGATACAAAGTTTTTTGATGTGGTTGTGCTCGTCCGGCGACCGCGTCACGCCTGCTCCGTGACACTATTGAAAAATTTTCAGCGATTTCTTGAAAGAATTGCCCATTTTCCACGTATAACTGGAAACAAAGAGTGGGAGCATTGACACATGGCTTACACCATAAATTTAGACGGGGAATCCATCCCCAAGGAAGAGCTGGACTTGCTGAGAATCAAGCAAGCCATTCTGGACAAGTTGCGTGTCCGCTTCGGTGAAAACCCGAATCAGATGCCGTGGAACTCCGCCCAAAACGCGGCCACCGAAACCAAATCCCTCCGCCGGCAATAAGCCCGCGCCCGCCGCGATCAATCAAATGCATCCGGGCGCTCAGGCGTGGACGCTTTCCTGTTCCGGCACGTCTCCACTCGCTTCGGTTTCGAACGTTTCAGCAGATCGAGCTTCATTCACCAGCCGCTCGTAGAGAAACAGACAGGAGTCCTCGTCCATTGTCGGCAGCAAGTTTGAGCAGTGCGGGCAACTGGCATATTGGCTCGCGCTCACGCACTGAAGGAAAGTCTGCGGCCGTTCGAGGCGAAAAATTGTTTCGGGATACCGCTCCACCGGCTCATGCAGCGTCACCAGCACCGGAATTCCCGGCGCCGGAAGATACTCATAAAAATCCAATCCGTGCATGTGGATCAGGTCAATCGGCCACTTCTCAAGAAAGGTTTGCAAGGTATACCGGTACTGAGCATGGATGCGCTGGCGTTCGGCTTCGACTTGGGGATTGGCGGGTTTCGGCGTGGCCAGCAGAATTCCTTCCGTCACCGAGCCTTCGCACGCCATCACAAAAGATTCATGCCCGAGGCGGGCAAGCGCCGAGTCGAGGCGCGCCACGACCTGTTCGGCGCCGCCCAATGCGTCCGGGCAAACCCTGGCGAACGGATGGGCAACATTCAGTACCACTAATTTCATAGCGAGTTAATGAACGCCTCCTTCGAGTCGCACTCAATAAGGGGTTCCCCTATCTGGGATTGGATTTTCTACGGCGTACCTTCGGCTACCGCGATCGTCGATTCGCGGTTGGTCGTCCTCGTCCTCCTTCTCGTGTTCCTTCTCGTGTTCGTTCTCGAAATTCCCGGCAGATCGAGGACGAGGAGGAGAACGAGCAACGAACTTTTGAAAGCGTTTGGATGAAGCTGAATTTTTGCGACCGAAATAATCACACTGCGGCGAGTTTCAAAACCTCCAGCGCATACTTCTCCAACTCGAACGCCCGATGCCGCGTGGTGTGCTTCGCCAGCACGCATTCGCGCGCCCGGTAACCGATTCGCCGCCGTTGCAGCTCGGAAATTTCCTCCAGATAAATCATCGTCTCATCCGCCGTATGGGAAATCAGGATTTCATCGTCCGGTTTGAAAAACGTTTCCAGCCCCGGCCAGAATTCCGTAATCACCGGCGTGCCGCAGGCCGCCGCTTCAAACATCCGGAGATTCGGAGAAAAACCGGCCGCAATCGAATTGGGCGGCGTCAAGTTCAGCGCAAAGCGTTGCGAATTGTAAAACTCGCGATGCCTTCGTTCTGGCACATCCGGTCGGCGCTTCACGTTTTTAGGCCAGCGCGCACTGCGCGGATATCCCGAACCTGCCACCATGAAAATGCCGTCCTCCCATCGCCGCGCCGGTTCGATCAGCAAGCGTTCCAAGGCCGGCTGTCGCTCCTCGCAATAATCGCCCAGATAACCGAGGTCCCATTTCGCTTCCTGTCGCTCCGGGAAAAATTGCCGGGCATCCACCGAACAATAAAGCGGCCGCGCCATCCGCGCGCCCCAGTGCTTTTCCATGTAATCCAGGAACGGCCCGCCCACCAGCGAAAGATAAAGGTCAAACCGCCGTGCCAATGCCGGTGAAATCGAACTTCCGTTTCCACCGGCGAACTTTGTCATCGTGGCGGGTGCAGCCAGATCGTAAAAGGCCGCCGCTCCCCGCGCGCGCCGAACAACCCATTCGGCAATTTCAGTCCCCTCGTCCAAGTGTGAACTGACGACGATTAGATCGGCTTCGCGAATTTCGCCTGCGAAGCGCTCTTTCAATTCCTTCAGCCCGGCGTAGTGCTGCTTGCGCCCGAAAGGCCACTGCTTCGATTCCCCATCAACGGGCAGGTTTCGCTCGCGCTCCAGAAAACCCGCGTCATGACCTCGCGCGCTCAGATCCCGGATGAGCCCGCCGAAAATCGTCGCCTTAGTCTGATCGGATGGCCCAAGAAAAACCATTTTCAAGCGCCGAAAATCCGGCTGGCCATTGCCATGCCCCAACAATGACCGCGGCGGACTTAACAAGGCCTTCGTATCCAGCCGCGAAACCAAATCCGATCTCGCAGCGCCGTTTACCGCGCTTCGCTCAACCAAGCCGTTGTGAGCCGGAAGGTCCAATTGTCTCGATTTCACGCGATCACCCTTCCCAATTTGTTCTCCGACACTTTCTCCAGCAATTCCGCGCGGTTCGCATACGTATGCGCCGCGAGCACGCGCGCATGCGCGGCGCGGCCGATTTCCCGCGCTTTTTCCGGAGTCAATTGCCGCAAATGTTCAGCCACTTCCTCGCCGTTCCCCGCCGTGAGCACCTCGCGGTCTGGTTCAAGGAACATTTCGATCCCCTCCCATTTGTTCGAAATCACGCATGCGCCGGCTCCGGCGGCTTCGAAAACTCCCGCCGGCGGCGAAAACCCGTACCGCGCCATGCAGCCGCGATTCATGTTCAGGATCGCGCGCGGTGAACTGTTGAACGCGTTATGTTCGTGGCCTTCGATGGCGCCGGCGTAATTCACATTCGCCGGCATTGTTTTGTCCTGCCAACCGCCGCCAGTGAGGAGAAATTTCTTTTCCGCCAAAGCCGTTGCCGGTTTGAAAAAGAATTCCTCCACGCGCGCCTCTCGTTCCGGCACCCGGTTGTTCAAAAATCCCAAATCGGCGTCAAAGCGTTTTTCCCGCGGCACCGGAAAATGCGTGTTCGGATCGAGCGCATCATGCATCAGCACGCACTCCGTCGCGCCAAGGCCCGTATAAGCTTCGATCAGGGGCGCCCCGCCGCCACGCGCCAGGATGAAATCATATTCCGGAACCAGCGTGCGAAACGAGTTTTCCGGGTCGCTGGCCATTCGATCCAGAGTCACCGGCGATTCCAAATCCAGGAAAGCCACGAGCGTTTCCGGCCGTTTCAATTCCAGCACCGCCGCTTCCAGCAACTCATCGCACACGCCCACGCCGCTGCACTTGATGATCAGATCACTCGTTTCCGCCTTCTCCAAAGCATCCAGCGCGCTCTCGTCATCAGCCCGATATGCCACCACTCTCGCCCAATGCGGATCCGGCAGATCGCGATGGTTGCGTCGCTCGGCAACATCCGGTTCGTAGAAGGTGACGCGATGACCGCGCTCGGACAACGCCCGGATAAGCCCGCGGTAAAAAGCTGCGGCAGTGTTTTGATAAGCCGAGACAAGGCTCGAACCGAAAAAGGAAATGTTCAGTCGATGCCTCATGGCGCAGGCGCGGTTTGCTTTGGTTGTTTTGCTTCCGCGGCCATGTCCCCGGCCGGCGAATCGCCGGTTCCTGAATCAGCCAGGCCACGCCCGAACGCGATCTTCGCCGCTTCACCCCGCGACTCGTTCGGCGTGGCCATGGCCGTCCCATCCAATCCCACCTCCAGTAAATTGCTCAACCTGGTTAACACCGCGGTTTCAAGAAAGGTGCGCTCATTTTTTTTGACCCCGGAAAGATTTTGTTCAGGCAGGCAATGGGGCGGAATCGATTCATCAAGCAGCGTTCTCATGCGTCAGCCATTTTTGTGTCGAAGGCGTGCAGCCATGTTTTGTTCATTCAATCCCATGTCTCTATTTATGTTCGTTAAGGATATTAAGCGGGGAATTTACAACAATCGGGCGACAACCCCGTTTGAGTATTGGAATACCCTCCACGTAAAAAGCGAAACGTGTCAGACAAACCCGGCGCTTCTCCTCGGAAAAGAACTCCGCGCCCCTCACTTTGCATTTACGAGTCGCGGTTTACGATTTACGATGCCTCCCCGTGCTGAACCTGGAACAACTTTCTGAACTATTGGAAAAAAATCGGGCCGCGGCTTCCGTCCGCGTGAAGGAATTTTCCATCGGCGCGAAACAATTCAGCTTTAATTCCGCTCCCGCCATCATGGGCGTCGTGAATCTCTCGGCCGACTCCTGGTATCGCGAAAGCGTTTGCCTCACGGCCGATGCCGCCATCCAGCGCGGGCGCGTATTGCACGCGCAAGGCGCGGATATCATCGATATTGGCGCTGAATCGACCCTCGCGCAGGCCGCGCGCGCCGACGAAGCCCTCCAGAACAGCCGGCTCATTCCGGTGATCGAAAGCCTCCATGCCGCCGACATTCTCGTCTCCGTGGAAACCTACCAACCCGCCGTCATTCGCGCTTGTTTCGACGCCGGCGCGAGCGTGTTGAACCTCACCGGCGCGGAGCAAACTGAGGAATTGTTCCGCACCGTCGCCGCGCACGATGCGGCGGTGATCATTTGTTACGTCCAGGGCAAAAACGTGCGCGAAGTCGGCGATTTCGATTTCACTGTCGATCCCATCGGCATGATGCGCGATTATTTTTCCCGCCAGATTGAAATCGCGCAGCGCAACGGCGTGGAAAAAATCATTCTCGATCCCGGCTTGGGGTTTTATTATCGCAACCTGCAGGACAGCGCCGTTCGTGTGCGGCATCAGATGAATATTTTCCTGAACACGTTCCGCCTCCGCACGCTCGGCTTTCCCATCTGCCACGCGCTGCCCCACGCCTTCGAATATTTCAGCGAAGAAGTCCGTTGCGCCGAGCCTTTCTTCGCCGTCCTCGCCGCCTTGGGCAAAACCGATTTGTTCCGCACCCACGAAGTCCCCCGCATCCGCAGCGTGCTGGAAACGATGAAAGTGATTTGAAGCGATCGAGCAGGAATACGACAACGAAGGCAGCTTCCATTTTTGACGGCCCGATGCCAAGCACCCCGGTCCCGAAGGGACTTTCGACAATAGCGCGGCGTTTTAACGCCGGGAATCGACCAGTCGCCTCACGAGTTCCGGAGGGACGGCTGAATTGGTGACCTTTCCAGCCGTCCCTCCGGGACTTGGCTGCTTTCACGTTCGGCCCGGCAGTAAACTGCCGGGCTATTTTCATAGGTTCCTTCGGAACCAAGCGGCACGACCGTTCAAAAATTCAGATGCGTCGCCGGCAAAGAAACACCCCTTCCTCTTCCGATTTGGTAATCCATTGGCCAAGCACCGCCAACCCATGCCGTTCCAAACGCTCGCGAACCAATTCAGCCGTGTATCGATACGAGAAGAAAAGCCGGATGAACTCACCGTTGCGAAACTCAAACCGTTCGCTCTCCAGCGCGACCGCGCGGGCTTTTTCGAAGCGAAAACGCGCCACAATCCGTTTCAATTCGGCAACATCTTCAATGTCAAATCGCAATTCCCCATCGTCCTCCTGAACACCCAAATCCAGAAGAAACGTCATCAGCCAGTCGCGCGTGAGCGCATTGTCATACTGCGGCAGGACTTTTTTGACGCCCGCCTCATAATCGCCCCCCGGCGCCAGATTTGCGCTAAATAACAGCCAGTCCTCCGCCCGCACACTCGACGCCAGTTTCGTCAGAATCATCTCCGGCTCAAAATTCGGAATCATGCCGAAAAATGTAAGCAGACGTGTTGCGTGTTGGGTGTTGCGTTGCTCGAACGCGCGCGATAAATCATCCGCGCCGGCCAAATCGCACACGAAGGGAAAACAGTTCTCGTCCGCGCAAACTGACAGCGCCGTTTGCCGCGCCGTCAACACCATCGCCGTGCTGACATCGCATGGCGTGTAAAAAATATCCACGCCGCGATTGTTCAACAGCCGCAGCAAGCGCGTGTCCTTTTGCCCGCCGCCGCAGCCGAGGCCGATCAAATGCACCCGTTTCGCCTCAATTCCTGCCGCCGCCACCTCAAAGCCCGCGTCATAAATCGCCGCGCAATCCTCGTCGTTGCGCGATGGCGAATGGATTTGATGCAGCGCCAGCCACTTTTGCGTTTGCTTGACGCTATCGTAATGAAATTTGTGGTTCACCGCGCGCGCGCGCAGCGATTCCACCAAATCCCGCCGCACCGCGTCCGGGAACTGGCTCGAATGAATGGCCACATTGACCTGCGACATGACTCGTTTTCGCCTAAATTACATGACAAAACAAGCGTGCGTTGACTTGCCGCCACTTCGCGTTCATATTCGCCCCATGGACTTCGACATTTCTCCATTGCTCGAGCACTGGGCGTACAAACCCGGACAGGTTGTTGTCAGGAAATTCAAGGGCAAGGACGGCAAGGAAAAAATCCAATTGCGTGTCGATCTCGGCCTGCTGCAGATGAACGCCGAAGGCCGGCCCGATGGCAAGCGTCCCTTCGGCCATAATTCGCTCTTCGATTACTACCAGGCCAGGCTGCACAAGCATCTGGCGGCCAATAAAGGCAGCGACGATGGCTTCAGGCTCTCCGCCGAGGATTGCGCGAAGCTCCAGCTTGAGTCCCTGCAATATCATCACCGCTATATCTGCCTCCTCCAACTGGAGGATTACGCCGGCGTGGTGCGCGATGCCGAACGCAATCTCGCGGTGTTCAATTTCGCCGGCAAACACGCCGAAACCGAGGAACTCGCCTGGTCGCTGCGCCAATTCCAGCCGCAGTTGCTCATGATCCTCACCCGCGGCCGCGCCACGCAATCGCTCGATGCCAAGGATTATGCCGTGGCCATCGCGCAAATCGAGGAAGGCATCGAAAGCATCCGCGAATTTTATCGCGAATACACCCGCGGCGAAACCGCCGAGCAAAGCGGCGAACTCTATTCGCTCCAGACCTGGCTCGCTGAAATCCGCGCCAATCGCCCGCTTTCACCGCGGGAAAAATTGGAACAAGCCCTGAACGACGCTGTCCAGCGCGAGGATTACGAAAAAGCCGCCCAGGTCCGCGACGAATTGAAAAACCTGAAACCCAATAAACCCGGGGACTAACCACAGAATAGGCCCGCACAACCCAGGCGCGCGGCCCTCCCGTCACTCGACACTCGTCACCTTATGACGCTTCAAGAACGTCTCAGCCAGGAAATGAAGTCCGCGATGCTCACCAAGGATGCGGACCGGCTCTCCACCTTGCGCCTGCTCAAGTCCGCCATAGGCTATGTGCTCGTCGAGCGCAAAGCCGAGACTTTGTCCGACGCTGATTTTGTAGCGCTCGTCCAAAAGGAAGTGAAGAAGCGCCGCGACGCCGTCGAACAATACGAAAAAGGCGGCCGCCCCGAACTCGCCGCCAAGGAAAAAGCCGAAATCGCCGTTCTCGAAACCTTCCTGCCGCAGCCGCTCTCACCCGAGGAACTCGAACAACTGGTCAAAGCGACCCTCGCCGAAACCGGCGCCAAGAGCAAAAAAGACATGGGCCCGGTCATCAAAGCCGTCCAAGCCAAAGCCGCCGGCCGCGCGGATGGGAAGACAATCAGCGGGCTGGTTGGCAAGTTGTTGCCCTAGAATTTTCCACACCTAAAGCGCCAGAGGGCCGCCGCTCTTAATCTGGTCTTCTATCGCTGCTGCGGAAAAATCTGGTAGAGCAACAAATAAATCAGCACTCCCGTCACCGAAACATACATCCAGATCGGCCAGGTCCAGCGCGCGATTCGTTTGTGCTTATCAAACCGCTGCCGCAAGGCGAACGTCAGCGTGATGATAACCAGCGGCACAATGATCATCGCGAGAATCGTGTGCGTGGCCAAAATCGCGAGGTAAATCGGCCGAAACCACGTCGGATTCCGGAAATGCGTGATGCCCGGAACCATGAAATGATAAGTGAGGTAACTGGCCAGGAAGAGCACCGAGCTGCACACCGCCGCAATCATGCAGTTCCGGTGCGCGATGACTTTGCCGCGTTTGACGAAGTAATAACCGAACCCCAGGAACACGCCGGCCAGGCCGTTGAATGTTGCGTTGCAGGCCGGCAGATCGTGAACCGTCACGGCTCGCGCTCCAATTGCTTGGCTTCTGCCAGAAGCTTTTGCTTCTCCGCCGGCCAGCTCACATCGTCGCCGCCCGTCTGACAAATCGCCCGCAACTGCCCATGCTTGTCCACCAGCACAAAGATCGTGCTGTGCACCCACAAATCCTCCGGCGTGACGCGTTCTTCCGGCGTCTTTTCCACGGCGGACAATTTCAGGCTATCCACGGCCAGATGGTTGACCTGCTTCTTCGTGCCGGTCAAAAACAACCAACGGCTCGCATCCGCGCCATTCCGTTCGGCATAACGTTTCAAAACGGCCGGCGTATCGTAATCGGGATCGGTGGTCAGCGTAATCAGCCGCGTGGAATCATCCTTGGGCAAGGCATCCTGCAGCTCCTTCATTTGATGCGTCATCCGGATGCACGGTCCCGGGCACCGGGTAAAAATGATGTCGGCAATCCACACGCGCCCTTGCAAATCATTCAGGGAAACAACGCCGCCATCCTGATTGGTGAGCGAAAAATCCGCGACCTGCGCGTATACCGGAAGCGGCGGTTGGTCCGCCGTGCGCGCCTCAACCCGGGCGAACCAAAACGCCAGCCCCGCCACGAGCGCGAGGAGCACAAACCCGATCCCTATCGTCCATGGGAATCTGCGCGGGGCCGGGTTCATAACTTAAGCGTCCGAAACGACGCCTTTGTACACTTATTCAAAGCTGCCGCCGCCGGCGCCCGTCGGAGTCTGGCTGGCGATCCATTTATCGTAATCTTCCTGCGTTTGGACATACAAATAACCACCTGCCATGCTCGCATGCCCCTGGCCGCACAATTGCGCGCAATTGATCTGGTAAATGCCGACCTTCGTGGGGATGAAGTGAATCGGAATGCGCATGCCCGGGATCGCGTCCTGCGTCACGCGCATCGCAATCACCTTGAACGAATGGATCACGTCCTTCGACGAAAGCTTGATGATGACCGGCTTGTTCACGACCACATGCACCTGGTTCATCGTCTGGATGTCGTCCTTGCCGGCGGGATCGTTGGTATCCACGCCGAACATGTTCTCCGAAGTCACGAAACTCATGTCCTGCCTGCCAAAAACGCCATCCTTGCCTGGATAACGCACGTTCCAGGCGAATTGCTGCGCCACGATTTGAATGACCGTCGCGTCTTTCTCGTTTGGCGGAGGCGTCACATTTTTGGCCCACAGCGGCACGGCGACGAAAATCAGGAGCAACGCTTCCACCAATGCCACCACCACTTCAATGTAGTTCGACGCGTGGTTTCTCACGCCCAGGTAATCGGCCTTGGGATTGCGCGACTTGTGGAACCGGAACAGCACGTACGCAAAATACGAGAGCCAGCCGATGAAGAGCGCGATCATCAAGTAGTGGACATAAATAATCAGCCGGTCCACGTCCGCGCCGTGTTTGGAAGCGAGGGGAGGTAATCCAAGAAGTTTTTCCATCGTCAGGCCTTTTCAGTGGGTTCGGTCTTCGTTGCAGGATCCGCGTCGGGTTGGTTCGCAGCCTCCGCGGACTTTTTTCCAATAAAAACAAAAAATGTCGCAATGCTGCCCAGCACCATGACCACCACGCCCAGCAAGCTAAAAATCCCCCAGTTCATGCCCTTGGCCATCGGCGCGTCCGACGCGCCATAACAAGCGGCGCAGGCAAACAACGAGGCGGGCTGGAGCGCCAGCGCGACCAGCAATCCCGCAACCAGAGTTTTATATTTCCGCAAATTCATAAATAACTCACGTTTTTGGTTTTCTTGAGAAAATAGCGCTCGTAAAAAATCAGCCCAACCCCGGCCGCGACCGAAACCAGCGCGAAAATCAGCTTCAACACGCCGCCTTCGTGGAAAAAATCCGTCGCCAGCCACGCGCCGAATCCGAACGCCAGCGTGATGGACGCCACGATGAACACAACATGGAAGGCTTTCAGTGACATAATTCAGCGCGCGTTAATGGGTGACCGTCAGGGCCGGAAAATCGGCAAACGACCAAATCGTCAGCGCCATCAGGCCGGCAAAGAAAAACGCCGTGAAGCAAAGGATTCCATAAATCATCTTGCGCTCCGAAATCAAATGCATGAAGAACCCCGCCACCAGGGAGGCCTTGCTGGCCGCAATGAACAAGGCCACGGCGACGTTGATTTCACGGGTGGGAAAGCGGATGTACGAGGCCCATACCGTAAGGATGGTGCCGAAAATCAACGCCACAAAAACCAGGAGATAGCGCCGGACGTGCGAGGCAAAATGATCAGGATGCTCGGTATGTTGTTCGCTCATAAATCAATCACAATAAGTATAGGACGGGGAACAGAAAAATCCAAACCAGGTCGACAAAGTGCCAGAACAACCCGGAAACCTCCACCCGGTTCGTGAACCGCTCCGGGTCTTCCTTCCACATCTTGCCGCCAAAAGCCCAGAGGTAAAAAATCACAATCGCGCCGCCGATGACGTGCAACGCGTGCAACCCCGTGAGGGTAAAATAAAGCGCCGTGTAGGTGTTCTGCCAGGGAGCGTAGTTCCGCATCGAAACGATGTCCGAAGCATTGTACTTCAATTCCTTGTAAACGATCGTCTTCGCTTCCGGCGAACGCATGTCATACAATTTGTTCAGCTCCGTTTGCAGTTCCTTGCCGGTTTTGTTGCGAAAATCCAATTCATGGCCGTGAATCACGAAGTAACCCGTCTTTTTCTCGAGATTGAAATCCGGTGATTTTTCCACCAAGTGTCCGTCGGCAGTGAGCCCGTTTGTCAGCTCGATGCGGTAGTGGATCCATTTGTCGTGATACTCGTATGATTTGATGCACAAAAACGTGATCGCGCAGCAGAGCGTGATGGCGTGGAAAAATTTGAACTTTCCGTAGTTGTTCATCTTCAGCGACGCCCAGGCCATCACGGTGGTGATGGAGGACGTGATGAGCACGAGCGTGTTCGCCGTGCCGAGGGGGATGTTCAGCCAGCCGTGCGGCCAGTAACCTTCCTGCGAACCGACGCGCAGGAGGATGTAGGCCGAAAACAGCGCGCCGAAGAGCATCACTTCCGATGCGAGGAAAAGCCAGATACCGACCTTGGCGTTGTAAAGACCGGTGTCCTTGCGAATCTCTGTTGTGTACGGAATTTCCATGAATAGATAAAGTTAAGCTTTCTCCGGTTCGTTTTGCGGCGTGAAATCCCTGGCATGGCCGGGCACGCTGTATTCGTAAGGGCCGCGATAAACCACCGGGGCTTTGGCAAAATTGCCGTGCGGCGGCGGGGTGGGCGTCTGCCATTCAAGCGTGGTGGCTTGCCAGGGATTGTCCGAGCCGGCCGGTTTGCCGTGCTTGATGCTCCAGAAGAAATTGATAATGAACGGAATCTGCGAAATCCCCAAACCAACCACCGCCCACAGGATGAACACATGCAGCCGAATCAGGCTGTCGCTCAAGCCGCCGGTCACAATCAGGCCCGTGGCCGCGTTATGCGCCGCGGTGTAATTCGCGCCGCCGTCGGACATGCGCCGGATCATCCCCGCCATGCCCTGCGCGAACATCGGCTGGAAAATCAGGTTCATGCAGATCAATGACAGCCAGAAATGCACTTGGCCCCAGAATTCATTCATCATGCGGCCCGTCATTTTCGGGTACCAATAGTAAATGCCCGCAAACAGCGCAAAAATCGTCCCCGGCGCCACGATATAATGGAAGTGCGCGATCACGTAATAGGTGTCGTGCAGGTGCAAATCGCTGAAGTTGAAACCCAGCGGCAATCCCGTCAAACCGCCGATGCCGAACATCGGCAGAAACGCCATCACAAACAACATCGGCGTGTTAAAGCGAATCGAACCGCCCCACAGCGACAGGAACATGCAGGTCAGGATGATGACCGAAGGAATCGAAATGATCATCGTGGTGGTCTGGAAGAACGTCGCCACCCGGACGCCCATGCCCGTCAGATACATATGGTGCGCCCACACGATGAACGACATGAAACCGATGGTCAGCGCCGAGTAGACCAGCGATTTGTAACCCCAAATCGGCTTGCGCGTGTTGTTCGCGATGATTTCCGCCACAATGCCCATCGCGGGCAGGATCAGCACGTACACTTCCGGATGTCCCAGGAACCAGAACAAGTGCTGCCACAACAACGGACTGCCGCCGCCGCTGATGGTTCCCAGCGTGCCGACCGCCAGACCGGTGGGCAGAAAGAAACTCGTATGCGCGACTTTGTCCATCAATTGCATGATGCTCGCCGCTTCCAGCGGCGGGAATGCCAGCAAGAGCAGGAACGCCGTCACGAATTGCGACCACACAAAAAACGGCAAGCGCATCCAGGTCATGCCCGGCGCGCGAAGCTGGATGATTGTCGCAATGAAATTCACCGCGCCCAGCAGCGAGGACGTGATCAGGAAAATCATGCCGATCAGCCAGAAGGTCTGGCCGTTCGTCGCGACGGCGGTCGCCAGCGGTGAATAGGAGGTCCAGCCGGCCTGCGCCGCGCCGCCCGGGATGAAAAAGCTGGTGAGCATGACAACACCGCCGACCACATACGATTGATAGCTCGCCATGTTCACGCGCGGGAACGCCATATCTGGCGCGCCAATCATCAGCGGCACCACGTAATTCCCGAACGCCGCAAACGCCAGCGGCACAATCGCGAGAAACACCATGATGGTCCCGTGCATGGCGCCGAAGGAATTATAGAGTTCGGCCGAAATCTTGCCCTGGCTGGCCACGCTGCCCAGCACTTTTTCCAGCAACGGCCCGACAATCGGAACCGGGACGTTCGGATGCGCAATCTGCCAGCGCATCATCATCATCAGCAGAAACCCAAAAAACAAAAAGCACAGCGCGGTGATGCCGTACTGAATGCCGATGATTTTATGATCGGTGGAGAAGATGTAGGTGCGCCAGAAGCCCGCATGCTCGTGATGCTCCTCATGAACTCCGGTATGTGGAATTGCGTGTGTCGCCTGCATTTTATCAATTCATTAGCTAAACATCTTTTGACCAACCGATGCCAAATGCGAATTAGTGAACTGGACTCAGCCAGACGTGTCAACGGCGGAGTCAAGTTTGACTCGTTAAATAAGTTAAAATGTTAATCAAGTTAAATAGGTCAAATGGTTAAATTGGAAACGCGAATGTCGCGGTTTGACTTTTAACAAGTCACTTATTTAACCATTTAACGAATCACTCATTTAACTCACTTAACTCACTTAACTCACTTAACCTTATCCAAGACCATCATCACCAGCAGCATCGGCAAATATAAAATCGAAACAAAAAACAGTTGTCGCGCGCGCGGAATCGTCATGTACCGGGCAAATTGCACCGCGAACCAAAGAAAGGCCACGCCCAGCACCAGCGCGCCCACCAGGTAAATCGGACCGGTGACGTGAAACAAAAACGGACACAAACTCACCGGCAACAAGCCCAGCGTGTAAACCACCGCCTGGCGTCCGGTGCGTTCTCCGTGCGGATCCACCACAGGCAGCATTTTGAACCCCGCCTTCGCATATTCCTCGCGATACATCCAGGCGATCGCCATGAAATGCGGCAATTGCCAAAAGGCCAGGATCGCAAACAGCGCCCAGCCTTCATGGCTCAATTCACCCCGCGCCGCCGTCCACCCCATGAGCGGCGGCAAAGCGCCCGGCACCGCGCCGACCGCTGTGTTCAGCCACGTCATGCGCTTCAACGGCGTGTAAATGAACACGTAGCTCATCAGCGAAATCGCGCCGATGACGCTCGTCGTCAGGTTCACCGCCACCGCCAATTCCAACAGGCCCGCGCACGCGGTCACGCCGCCAAAGACCATCACCGTCGTCGGCTGCAACCGGCCCGACGGCAGCGGACGATTTTTCGTGCGGCGCATTTTCGCATCGTGCTCGCGCTCGATAAGCTGGTTCAACGCCGCCGCTCCGCTCGCCACCAGCGCCGTGCCAAACACCGCATGAAACATCAGCAAATAATTCACCGGGCCGGGGGACGCGAGATAAAAACCAACCAGCGTGGTCAGCACCACCAGAAACGTGAGCCGTGCCTTGATCAAATCCGCATACACCGCCACCCAGCCCTTTTCGGCTGGGTTCACTTCATTCAACGTTTGTACTGATGCTTCTTTCATGCTCTAACGTGCTGCCGGCATCTTGCCGGCAGAACCCGCTCTCATCAAATCCACTGACTCCGCAGTTTTCAAAATCGCAGTCGAAGCCACGGCTTCCGGAAATCGAACTGCGATTATACTGATCAGCGCGCCCGTGGCCAGAGAAAGTGCGCCCACCAACACATGCGCCGTGGCAATGTCCGCCGCCTTGTCCGACAACACCGTCGCCGCGCCCAGCGCGACCTGGCAGAGAATCAGCCCCAGCCAGAATGCCGAAAGTTTTGCCAGCGGGCTGCGCCACGAAAATTTCCGCCACGACCGCCATGCGCAAAAGGCCACCCCGCACAAAATCAACAACGCCACCAGGCGATGCACCATCTGAAGCTGGATTTGGAACGCCGTGATTGGATTGTAGCTGGTGATCTCAACGCGCTGCTCATTGTAATGCGCAACGGAAGCTGGGTCCGTCGCCGGCCAAAGTTTCCCGTAAGCCAGCGGAAAATCGTGAATCGAAAGCCCGGCATGTTGATGCCGCATGGTCGCCCCCAGGATCAATTGAAACAAAATCAACACCGTCGTCCACACAAACATCCTGCTGTAGCGGCGGTCTGTGACTGCCGAATTTTTCGCGTCTGCCACCGCCGGAATTTCTTCCTCCCTGACCTTCCACCAGCGGCTCGTGAACAGCGCAATCGAGCACGTCAGCACAAAAAACAACTGGGCGAGCGTCGCATGAAAAATCCCGATCTGGTTCTTGAATAAAATCACCCGCAATCCGCCCAGCACCCCCTGCAATACCACCGCCAAAAACGCCGCCACACCCAGCCAGCGCATCCATCGGCGCGGCTCTTTGATCCATAGCCAAACCATCAGAATCGTCGTCAGGAAACCCACGCCCGAGGCAAACAACCGATGCGAATGCTCGTAGAAAATATTCCCGCCGTGCCACCATTTGCTCAGCGGAAAGAAGAACATGTTGTAGCCATAGCTCGTCGGCCAGTCCGGCACGGACATGCCCGCCTCATGGCTCGTTACCAGCCCGCCAATGCAAATCAATGCCAGGGTCGCAAGGGCCGTCAGGATGGCGAAACGATGCAACCAGCGATTGTTCGGCGATTGATTCATTGAAAAGGTCGGCTCGAAAAATAAACCGCTGCGAGGAACACTCGCAGCGGTTTCAACTCCGCAAAATTATTTCACGTCGATGGTAAAATCGACGGTCGCGTTTCCGCCCGAAACATCCACGTCTTTTTCAACACCGTTCGGCGCGGCCTTGCGATGATACGCCACGATCTTGTATTTGCCGGCCGGCACGTTCTTGATCGTGTACTTCCCGTTTTCGTCGGTCACAGCGAAATACGGATTATCCACCACCGTTACCCACGCGAACATCCAGGGATGCACATCGCAGTTGAACTTCATGAAATTTTCCGGCGCGGGAAACGTATAGGTCAAATCCGCCCCGCCGGACATTTGCGGCTGGCTGATTTTCGTCGAATAAGCCTCCTTGTTTTCGGGAGCGGTCGGATTAACATGCACATTGTGCATCGGCACCGTTGCGGGATCGGAGTTTTTCACGATCAATTTCTGGCCCGTTTGGATTGCCAGGATTTGGGGGGTATAAAGACAGCCTTTCTGGTCCAGAACCGCCGGCGGCGTTGAATCACTGGCATTCTCAGCCTTCACGCCCTTCAACTCCACCACGACATCGGCGAGGCCTTTGTTGTCCTTGTTCACGCGGAAAAATTCCGTGAACACTTTGCCGTTGTTGAGCTTGCCGCAAATGGGATCAGCTTCCAGCGGCGTGATTTCACGCTCAGGGGGCGGCGTGCCGTTCAAAGTGACCGTGCCCGTGATGTCCGCCGCGGAAGAGAATTGCGCCAATCCCGCGAGTCCGATTGCAGTAAGGAGAGCGAAAGACAGTTTCATAGATTTGGTTCGATAGAAATCGGGCAGGAAACTACCACCCGCGACATCCCACCGCAAGAGGTTAGCTAATGTTTTCACACCGCCTGATTCTCGGCGTGACATGAGCTAATTATGAAAAAATGTCAATGGGAACTAATCCCAAGATCACCGATGCCGTTGGCCAACACTTCAGTCAAAGCCGCTTCTTTTTCCGGCATTCTGGACAAAGACAAGGCATGCCTTCTCCGAAACCTATATACCATCCTGCCGATTCGGCTCTTCGTGCGATGTAATACTGGTATTCCTCTCCCAAATCCTGGTCGTAATCAGGCGGTTCGATGTAGGCCTCGCAGTCATCGCAAATAAAGCACAGCATGCAAAACGCGTAATCATCATACTCGTTCGCCTCAAGTGCCATAAAATAACTACCGCACGCTGGCCATCACCCGCGCCATCTGCAAAGCCGTCTGCGCCGCTTCCGTGCCGCGATTATGCCTGGCACCCTGGCAACGCACTTTCGCCTGCTTCACCTTTTCAAAAACGAACACTCCGTGAATCACCGGAACCTGTTGCTGCACTTGTATTTGAGCAAACGCATGCGTTACACCCCAGCCAATGTGCTGCGCATGGCTCGTCTCGCCCTGGAAAATGACTCCCAGGCAAATAATGGCCGAATATCGCCCCGAAGCCGCCAATTTCGCCGCCACCGCCGGAATCTCAAACGCCCCCGGCACGCGCACGATACGAATATGGGCCTTCGCATTCTCCAACTCCACCTTCGCCGCATGCACCATGGCATCAACGTATTCGCCGTTGTACCGCGAAGCCACGATGGCGAATGTGTCATTCGCCGCCTGAATTTTATTTTTCTGAACTTTCTTTAGCATTGGGAATTTTATTAACGGCCAACACACGAACCCAGCGCAGATCAACGGCGCCCAATCCCAGTTCCGAAGGGACGGCTGAATCAGTCACGGTCACTTCAACTGTCTCTTCGCGCCTCGCATGCCAGTCGTCTCATCTCGGCGATAAAACGCCGCCTGATGACGCCCACGATTTTCCGCTGCTTTGCGGTTTCAGCAGAAAAATCGTCCGGATGGTAGAAAGGACTTTGCATGTCGGGTTCGGGATCAAGCGATCCTCCAAGTGCGAGGTACGTCTGCCAAAGTTTCTCGCTTTGCAACCAGCGTTCGGCAGGTGAGAGCCGCTACCACTCGGCCCATTCTTCGCCAACCAAATCTTCTGGCTAATCATGAAACAACAATAACAGTTCGCCGAGTGCACGCAAAATGAAACGGTCAGCCAACCGCCAACCAAAATTCACAAAAGATGCCCCATTTTCTCCCGTTTCGTGTTCAAATACCGCTCGTTATGCGCGTTCGGCCGCACCCGAATCGGCACCTGCTCCACGATTTTCAGGCCGTAACCTTCCAGGCCAACGACTTTTTTCGGGTTATTCGTCAATAGCCGGATCGTTTTTAATCCCAGGTCCACCAGGATTTGCGCGCCCAACCCATACTCGCGCAGATCCATATCAAAGCCCAGTTTCCGGTTCGCCTCCACGGTGTCATAACCCTGCTCCTGCAATTTATACGCCTGGATCTTCGGCGCGAGCCCGATGCCGCGCCCTTCCTGCCGCATGTAAACCAGCACGCCCGAGCCCTCCTCCGCGATCTGCCGCATCGCCTGCTGCAATTGCGGCCCGCAATCGCACCGGCGCGACCCGAACACATCGCCCGTCAGGCACTCGCTGTGCACGCGCACCAGCACATTTTTCTTCCCGGCCACCTCGCCGCAAACCAGCGCCAGATGATGTTGCCCGTCGATTTTTGAACGATACAAATGCAAATCAAACTCGCCATGATCCGTCGGCATCTTCACCACTTCCACCTGCTCAACCAGTTTTTCCTGCGTGCGCCGGTATTGGATCAAATCCGCGATCGTGCAAATCTTCAGCCGATGTTTCCTGGCGAACTTCAGCAATTCCGGCAATCGCGCCATCGAACCGTCGTCGCTCATGATTTCGCAAATCACCGCAATCGACCGGCAGCCGGCCAATTGCACCAAATCCACCGCCGCCTCCGTGTGCCCCGCGCGTTGCAACACACCGCCCGGCCGCGCGCGCAACGGAAACACATGCCCCGGCTGCACCAAATCATCGGGGATCGCCGTCGGGTCTGCCATGATGCGGATCGTCTCCGCGCGATCCGCCGCGCTGATGCCCGTGCTGACATTCCGCGCCGCATCCACGCTGATCTGGAAATCCGTTTTGAACGTCTCCCGGTTATTTTGGACCATCCGCTCGATGCCCAATTGCTGCAATCGCTCGGACGTCGTTGGCACGCACACCAGGCCGCGGCCGAATTTCGCCATGAAATTCACCGCCGCCGGCGTCACGAATTCCGCCGCCATGATCAAATCGCCTTCGTTTTCGCGGTCGGCATCATCCACCACGATCACCATCTTCCCCTTCTGCACATCGGCGACGACGGATTCAATGGAATTAAACCGTTGTTTCATACAGCGCGCATAACGTAGCGGAGGACCTGTGGATTACCAGCAAAACAAGGCCGACGCCCGGCGGCTTTTTGATTGATTTTAAAGTTTCAGAATCCATCATTTTGAAATGACCAAGGGCATTGGCGCAATCCGCTGCCGCAGGGAAACCAGCTCTACAACGTTGTTTCGGCCAACGGCAGATTTGTTGCCGTGGGAGAATTAGGCACCATCCTCACTTCAACCGACGGAACGAACTGGATCAGATGCGACTCCGGCACGAGCTTTGATTTGCACGATTGCATTTACGGAGCAGGCGAGTACATCGCCGTCGGCGAATTCGGCACCATCCTCACCTCGACGGACCTGGTCTCATGGACCCCGCAATACGCCGGCACATTCAACAACCTGAACAGCATCATTTACAGCGGCTCTCAGTTCGTGGCAGTCGGTGACGGGAGCACCATCGTCACCTCGCCCAATGGAGTGGTCTGGACGACGCGCTCTTCTGGAAGCTGGCAACTTTTCAGTGTCGCCTATTCGGCCGGAACCTATGTTGCGGTGGGTGGAAATAGCGCCACAGCCTCGACCACTGGAATCGGAGTAATACTCACTTCTCAGGATGCCGCGGCTTGGTCGCTCCGCAAAGTGGCCACCAACCCATTCTTTTCCGTCACTTACGGCGGGGGAATATTTGCGGCGCTCGGAGGAGGCGACAACTCATACGTGTTCACGCCGTCCGTTTGGACTTCGAGCGACGCCGCAACCTGGACTCCCGTCAGCAATTTGCCATATTTAGCGTATTCACTAACGAGGATCGCCTACGCCCAAGGCCAATGGCTGCTCGGCCAGGGAAATCTTTTCGGCAGCGGGCCATATTACAACGCGATCGGCGCCATCTATTCCTCTGACGATTTGGCAAATCTTTCCCAGGTAGTTTCCAACGGCGCGCCAGTCAATGGCTTTGCCTTCGCGAACGGAAAATTTGTCGCCGCGAGACAGGATGGGACATTTTTGACATCCAACGACGGCTTGTCCTGGACGAACCCGCTGCCGGAGCCGGTCTCATTGAGTTTTCGCGACCTCAAATATCTCAACGGCTCCTTTATCGGCATTGGCAATGGTATGATTTCGTTCTCTCCAGATGGAATGACCTGGACCAACTCAGTTCCGGACACCAATGGCCTGCTCAGTATCACCTATGGCGATGGACGCTACGTCGCCGGCGGAGACTACCGAACCGTTTGGACCTCCACCGACGCAATCAATTGGTCCAACCCCGCTCCCGATATCGAAATCAATCCTTACCTCGCCGAAACCCATGTTGCTTTTGGGAATGGAACCTTCGTCGCCGCCTCGGGCTATAACGGCGATCTCCTGGCATCGCCGGACGGCCTGAATTGGACCCTCACCCAACAACTAACCAATCAGCCCAGTTACACCTATTTCGCCGACGTGGCATTCGGGGCTGGCCGCTTCGTCGCCGTTTCCTCCTCGGCAATTGCCAGTTCCACGGACGGAACCAACTGGTTTTCGATGGGAATAAGCAACGCGCTCGACGCTGTGGCGGAAGGGAACGGAATGTTCGTTGCAGTCGGGCCGAACGTGGTGATGACCTCATCCGACGGAACCAACTGGAGCACGCAAACATCGGGCCTGTTCGGCTATCTCTCGAAAGTGGCATTCGGCGGCGGTTTCTTTGTTGCCGTCGCCCCGCAAAGCTATGGGCCGGTGTATTCAGAATCTGCAATCTGGGTTTCCCGCGATGGCCTCCATTGGTCCAAACGAGACTCGAATACGAAGCGCGGATTATCCACGGTAGCGTTCGGCAATCACACCTTCGTCATCGCCGGAGACTACTCTCTCATTCTGCAATCAGACCCAATCATCAATCTCTCAATGATGTTCAATGGCGCGCCGCAACTATCAGTCGACGGCCCGACCAACCGCAGCTATCGCATCGAATATTCCGACGACCTGAGCGCACAAACTCCGTGGTCGCCCCTGACGAACATCACCATTACGACAAGCCCCGCCCAATGGATCGATACAACAGGGACGAATTCCACCGCGCGGTTTTATCGCGCAGTTATGCTTCCGTGACCAATCGTCGCGCCAGCCAACATTGGTCTTATTGAACAGAATTGCGCCCCAAAGATGACTCAAATCTTTACGCCCCTAGAGCGAGTCCACAAATGATGTAACGGCATCTTGCCAATCGGCAAGGTAGGGCGCGTCGCTCCGCGCCGATGAGTCGTGATAAATCAATGATCACAGTGCTTGCTAGCGGCGGCGCGCACGGAGTGGCGCGCCCTACCACCCAACGCACAGGAAAATGCTCACCACGCGTCTTCGCTACAATATTTGTGGAAATGCTATAAGCGCCGCCTCGTAAACCTGCTTCAAAGGAACCCCAGCTTGCTCGGCGATCTTCTTGCACGATTCAAACTCCGGCGCGGCCTGCACAACTTTTCCATTCAATTTCCCAAGCTTCACCGTCACCTCGCCGAACGCCGTCTTGACCGTCACAAATTCCCGGCGCAGCTTCCGCCGCTCCGCCGAATGCCGTCGCACCCCAAACGCGCTCGTCTCGCGCAAAATCATTTCGCTGAACTTCTCCGCGTCCGCTTCGGCGCACAAAACCGTCAGCAACACGCCCGGCCGGTTTTTCTTCATCTGGATGGGCGTGTGAAATACCTCCAGCGCCCCGGCCGCCAGCGCGCGCTCCACAAAATTCCCCAAAATCTCCGCGCTAATATCATCCAAATTCGTCTCCAGCACCGCAATCGTGTCAATCTCCCAATCGCGTGGCCCGGATTTCGGATTTCGGATTTCGGATTTCGGATCTTTCGTTCCCAAAACCGCCCTCAGCACGTTCGGCCTTGTCTTATTCGTCCGCGTGCCCAATCCAAACCCAACCTTTTCCGCCACGAGCCCTTCCATCGGCCCAAAACTTTCCGCCAGTTCCGCCAGCAACGCCGCGCCCGTCGGCGTCACCAGTTCATGCGGCTCATCGCATTGCGTCACCGCCGCGCCGCGCGCGCCCAAAATCGCCAGCGTCGCCGGTGCTGGGATCGGAAACCGCCCGTGCGCGCAATGAATCCATCCCACGCCCTCCACCACCGGCGCCGATAAAACCCGCGGCTTGCCGAGCATCTCCAACGCAATGCACGCGCCCACGATGTCCACAATCGAATCCACTGCGCCCACTTCATGAAAATGCACCTGCTCCGGCGGCTTCCCATGAATCTTTCCCTCCGCATCCGCGATGCGCTGAAAAACGCCGATCGCTTTCTGCTTCACCCAATCTGAAAGCGCGCTCCGCGAAATCAACCGCTTAATCTCTGTGAACGTCCGGTTTTCATCATGGTGATGATCCCCATGCCCATGTTCATGTGAATGGCCATGTTCATGCTGATGCTCACCCTCGTGCTCCTTCTCGTCCTCGTCCTCGTGATGGTGATGATGATGCGAATGATCGTGTTCATGTTCATGTTGATGGCCATGTCCATGCTCATGATCGTGATCACTCTCCAGATGAACATCGAACTTCACTCCCGCAATCCCTGATTTTTCCCCGCGCGAAACGTGCAAGTGATACCCATTCACACCCAGCTTTTCCAGTTCATGCTCAAACCGATGCGCATCCACGCCCAGATCGATCATCGCGCCGAGAAACATATCGCCGCTGATACCGCTGAAAATATCGAGATAAAGCGTTTTCATCTTTCATGTAGCGGCGGTCTGTGACCGCCGCCAATTTTTTAAAACCTTAATGGATGAATTTCTCCCTGATATGGCCAATCATCCCACTTTTCTACCAAACCGCCTCGAACCGGATTTTCCACCATGTAAAGCCACTTATCCGAGTAGGATTCCGTCGACCGAAGAACATGGTCAAAAAATCCCTTTTGCCAGTGCGGAGCGGGAATGTTTTGAATCCGCAATGCCTTGGATAGGAAGTTTTTCAAGCTCTTGATCCAATTCGAAAGATTTTCAGATGGAGCAGGCACTTTAACAAATAAATGCATATGATCCGGCATGATGATATATCGCCCGACGAAAATGTTCCGCTTCAGCGCTTCATCCGCAAAATTCACGAACGCATCATAAATCTGCTTATTGGCGAGGATTGCCTTTCTGTTGGCCGCGCAAAAGGCTAAAAATAAACAGGATTATCGACATACAACTCTTCCAGCCGGTGTAAACGATCCATAGCCTCTGTAGCAGCGGTCTGTGACCGTCGCAAATTAATTCTAAATTGGCGGCGGTCACAGACCGCCGCTACATGCTCGCCAGCGCATTAATCTGGCTCGCCGCGTATCCCGCGCCAAAACCATTATCGATGTTCACCACCGTCACCCCGCTGCTGCAACTGTTCAGCATGCCCAGCAACGCCGCCAACCCGCCAAAACTCGCGCCATAACCCACGCTCGTCGGCACGGCAATGACCGGCTTCGACACCAACCCCGCCACCACGCTCGGCAACGCGCCTTCCATGCCCGCCACCACAATCACGACGTTCGCGCTCCGAATTGTTTCAATGCGATTCAACAGCCGATGCACTCCCGCCACGCCCACATCGCACACGCGCTCCACGCGATTGCCCATGATCTCCGCCGTCACCGCCGCTTCCTCCGCCACCGCCAAATCACTCGTGCCCGCACACGTGACCGAAATGGTACCCGGCCGCTTTGGCAACGGCTTCTTTTCAATCGTCACGCAACGCGCCAGCTCATGATAAACCGCGCGCTTGAAATTTTTCCGCAATAGTCGCGCATGCTCTGGCGTGATGCGCGTCGCCAGCACATTCTGATGATGCTCGAGAAGTTTGCCGGCGATTTTCAACACCTGCCGCGGCGTCTTGCCTCCGCCAAAAATCACCTCGGGAAACCCTTTGCGCAATGCGCGATGCGTATCCACCTGCGCGAACCCGATGTCCGCAACCGGCGCCGCCTGGAACGCTTCCAGCACCTTGTCACGCCCCACGCCGCCCGCGCGGAATTTTTCCAGGAGTTGAGTCGCTTCAGTAATTGTCACGCGCCCACCGTGCCACAGAAACCACCCCCGGTCACGAATGAAAGTTTGTTCGATCAGAGCAAATCAAGAAAAACTATGGCCGTTTCCTTCAATGATGATGCTTGAACAGCCGCTCGCGATTCTGGAAGAGATACCACACGATCACGATATTCAGCCCCAGGATGATGCTCAGTATCCCGAAATTCGAATGCGGCCGCAAACCACGTTCCGCCAGCGCATGACGATGGACCAATTCGAAAATTTCGATCGGAATGAAAAACGCCGATTCACTAATCGTCAGCCAATACGCCCATGGCCAGCGAAAGATCAACCCGATGCCTTGCGTCAGCGCAATAAGGCTATAGAGAAGCGTTCCGGTCGCCACCAGGCGCACGTTCCGCGGCGTAACTTCGTCCAGTTTGTCGCCGATATCGGACAAAAACCGGTTTTCCGGATCCAAATGAATGAACCGCACCACTCGGTCAAATATGTCGGACAAATCCTTCCCCGCGAGTTTATACACTCCTACGGCCAGCGATAGCGCCGCGACGCCCTTCAAAAGCTTGAAGGCAATAATCAAATAAAGCGTCGGCGCCCGTTTCCTTTTCGGATCCTCACGTTTCGGATCCGCGGTCTTGACGTTCTGCGCGCTCTCGGGCATCAGCGAATCTTTTCCATCAACTTCGGCGCCAGCTCGGAAATCTTGAGCCGTTCCTGCTTCATCGTATCACGTTCGCGCAAAGTCACCGTGTCCGCCAGTTCCGGCCCTTTCTCGCCCAGCGTGTCGAAATCCACGGTCACACCGAACGGCGTGCCCGCTTCGTCCTGGCGGCGATAACGCCGGCCAATGGCGCCCGCTTCATCATAAAACACCGTCATGCAAGGCCGCAGCAAATCCCGCACCTCCTGCGCCTTCTTGACCAGTTCCGGCTTGTTCTTCAGCAACGGAAACACGGCCACTTTGATCGGCGCGATGCGCGGATGCAGTTTCAGCACCGTGCGCGTTTCCATCTTGCCCTTTTCATCCGGCGCCTGGTCTTCGCAATACGCGCTGCACAATATCGCCAGCAAAATCCGGTCAACGCCCACTGCCGGCTCAATCACATGCGGCACGTAACGGCGTTTTTTCACGTCATCAAAATATTCCATCGGCTGCCCGCTCGCCTTGCCGTGCTGCGTCAAATCGTAATCACCCCGGGCCGCGATGCCCCACAGTTCCTGCACGCCGAATGGATACTGGAACATCAGATCCGTCGTGCCCTTCGAATAAAACGCCAGCTTCTCCTTCGGATGATTATATTCCGAAAGCAACGACGCCGGGATGCCCACCGAAATCAGCCAATCGCGGCACCAATCAATCCAATACCGATGCCACTTCGCCCAATCATCGTCGTCACTGATGAAATATTCCATTTCCATCTGCTCGAATTCGCGGCTGCGGAAAATGAAATTGCGCGGCGTGATTTCGTTGCGAAATGATTTGCCGACTTGCGCGATGCCGAACGGCACTTTCACCCGGCCCGTATCGAGAATCGCCTTGAAATCCGCAAACATCCCCTGGGCCGTTTCCGGCCGCAAATAGGCCACGGCCGATTCATCCCGCAACGCGCCCACGTAGGTCTCAAACATCATGTTGAACGCCCGCGGCGGCGTCAGACTGCCGGGCTCACCCGTGGCAGGTGATGGAATCAATGGTATTTCTTCGGGTTTGGCCTCCGTAAAATCCCGCGGCTGCACCGGCTCCAATTTCCCTTGAATTGCCTTCTTCCGCTTGAAGGTCTCCGCCTTTTCCTGGAGTTCTTCCGCGATGCGTTCACTCTCCAAAACGGTCACGTAGCCGGCGGTCTTGCCATCCACCACCACCGCCGAGAAAAAAATCTGGTCCGCGCGAAAGCGTTGTTTCGATACTTTGCAATCCACCATCGGATCGGTGAACCCGCCCACGTGGCCGGAGGCCTCCCAAACTTTCGGATGCATGATAATGGAAGATTCGAGCCCCACCACATCATCGCGCCGCCGCACCATGTCATTCCACCAGCAATCACGAATGTTTTTTCGCAACTCAACCCCCAGCGGGCCGTAGTCCCAAAAGCCATTGATGCCGCCGTAAATTTCAGACGATTGAAAAATAAATCCACGTCGTTTGCACAAGGAAACGATTTTGTCCATCAAATCGGCGGTTTTAGCTTCAGCCATAAGGCTGCACAGTCTTTGTTATGCGCCGATTGATGTCAAGGTGCCCGCGTCGTTGCAGGAGACGACGTGAGGAGTCTCACAATATCTGAGCGAACGAGGCAAAGTCCCCGACCGACCAACTCTCTCCTTTCTTGGAATAGTAGAATTACGGAAACTTGACTCATCGTCATAGTACTTTTGTGAATATTTTCCCGTTGGAAAAAGGTTTCTGACAGTTTAATTTTTTTCCGGTTCCTCACGATTTTTTCATAATCGTGGAATCGTCGTGAAAAGGGTGGCGCAGAGCTCGTGCCACCCTTTTGCTTTTTTTAACTTTCGATCTCGTCCTCTTGCCCGGAAAACAGAACGCACGATGCCGAATGCAATCCGGCCATACAGCGGATTACAAATCCGCGCCACGGCACACAATCCTCAATTGACGCGTTTCCGCACCACGTTTAGCTTGCACATTGAATGTTCGAACTCGTTTCGCCCTACCAACCCGCCGGAGACCAGCCGCAAGCCATCGCGAAGCTGACCGACGCCGTTTTGGCCGGCGCAAAACATCAAACGCTTCTCGGCGTCACCGGCTCGGGCAAGACGTTCACCATCGCGAACGTCATTAAAAACATCGAGAAGCCCACGCTCGTCATTTCGCACAACAAAACGCTCGCCGCGCAACTTTACGCCGAGTTCAAAACGTTTTTCCCCAACAACGCCGTCGAATATTTCGTCAGCTACTTCGATTATTATCAGCCCGAAGCCTACATCCCGCGCACCGACACGTTCGTGGAAAAGGATTCCAGCGTGAACGAGGAAATCGAGCGCATGCGGCTCTCCACCATGAGCTCTCTCTTCTCGCGCCGCGACGTCGTCGTCATCGCCAGCGTCTCCTGCATTTACGGCATCGGCAGCCGCGAGGATTACGAAGCGATGGTTGTTGCCGTGCGCGTCGGCCAGCAAATGACGCGCGACCATTTTCTCCATCGGCTCGTGGACCTGCAATACACCCGCAACGATATCGAATTCAACCGCGGCCAATTTCGCGTGCGCGGCGACACCGTGGAATTGTGCCCCGCCGGCCGCGAAGACGCCTTGCGCGTGGAATTTTTCGGCGACGACATCGAGCGCATCACGCAATTCGAGCCGCTCACCGGCGAAAAGATCGACACGCTCGATTCCGTCATGGTTTTCCCCGCGAAACAATTCGTCGCGCCCGCCGACAAACTGCGCCCCGCGTTGCTCGCCATCCGCGAGGAATTGAGCGAACGCATCGCGTGGTTCGAGAAGCACGGCAAACTGCTCGAAGCCCAGCGCATCAAGATGCGCACCGAATACGATCTCGAAATGATGGAGGAAATGGGCTTCTGCTCCGGCATCGAAAATTATTCGCGCCACCTCGCCGGCCGTCTGCCCGGCTCGCGCCCATTCACGCTGTTCGATTTTTTTCCCAAGGATTATTTGCTCGTCATCGATGAATCGCACGCCACCGTCCCGCAAATCGGCGGCATGTATGAAGGCGATCGCTCGCGCAAAACCGTCCTCGTCGAACACGGCTTCCGCCTGCCCAGCGCGCTCGATAATCGTCCCCTCGCCTTTGAGGAATTTCAATCGCTGCAAAACCAGACCATTTACGTCAGCGCCACGCCCGGCCCGAAGGAACTCGATTGGTCCAGCGGCCGCGTCGCCGAGCAGATCGTCCGCCCCACCGGCCTCATCGACCCCAAAATCACCGTCAAGCCCCTCAAGGGCCAGATCGACGATTTGATCAACGAAGCCCGCAAGCGCAGCGATGCCAAGGAACGCGTGCTCGTCACCACGCTCACCAAACGCACCGCCGAGGAACTGACCGATTACCTCCGCGAAATCGGCATCAGCGTCCAATATCTCCACAGCGAAATCGACGCCATCGAACGCGTCGAAATTCTCCGCGCCTTGCGCAAGGGCGAATTCGATGTGCTCGTCGGCATCAATCTGCTCCGCGAAGGCCTGGACCTGCCCGAAGTTTCGCTCGTGGCCATTCTCGATGCCGACAAGGAAGGTTATTTGCGCAGCACCACGAGCCTCATCCAGACCGCCGGCCGCGCCGCGCGCCATCTCAACGGCGAAGTCATTCTGTACGCCGACGTGATGACCCAAAGCATCCAGAAATTTCTCGCCGTCTCGGAATATCGCCGCAAAAAACAAATTGCCTACAACGAGGAACATCACATCACGCCGCGCAGCGTCAGCCGCGCCGTCGAGGAAAGCCTCGCCACCTATCAATCCAACCGCGACGCCGCCAATTCCGTGTTGCGCGAAGGCGGCGTGGACATCGACATCAGCCAGACCATCAAGGAAATCGAGGAGGAAATGCTCGCCGCCGCCAACAATCTGGAATTTGAAAAAGCCGCGTTGCTCCGCGATCAATTGCGCGAATTGAAACGCAGCCAGGAAGGCACCGTTTCCACGCCGAAAACCGGGCTTGTCAACTACGGCAAGGAAAAGTTAGCGTCCCGTGGCCGCGGACGAGGCAAAGCCCGCGCCCGATAGAGCAACCAGTGAAGATTGTCACCGCCAAGATGTTTGGTTTGCGCCGGAAACGTCATCCATTCTCCCTCTCCCATCGGATGGGAGAGGGCCGTGGTGAGGGTTTTTATTTTCATAGCGGCGCTTCGAACTGAATGCCCTAGTCACCCATGAGACAGATCGGCTCCTTCGCCAACGAAGCACAGGCGCGTTTTTTCACGGACTACCTCTTGTCCCGTGACATCCGCAGCCATCTCGAGTCCGAGTCCGATCACAGTTGGTCCATTTGGATTCGCGATGAAGACCAGATTCAGGAAGCGCAATCCGCACTGACCCGTTTCCAAGCCAATCCCCAGGCTCCCGAATTTGACAAGGCCCCTGAAGCCGCCGCCAAAGCTCGCCAGGCCGAAGCCGAGGATTTGGCTAGGTATCAACGGCGCATCCGCACCGGCAAAAGCCTCTTCGTGAAATTCGGCCGCTACGGCGTCGGCCCGCTGACCTTTGTGTTGATCCTCGTGTGCGTTTACGTGGCCATCTTTTCCAGGCTCGGCGCCAACGAAGAATGGCTCCGCGCCTGGCACATCACCGATCCCGAAAATCCTGGCCACCCATTCCTGCCCGAAGTTTTGCATGGCCAATTCTGGCGTTTATTCACGCCGATTTTCATCCATTACGGCATACTCCACATCCTGTTCAACATGATGTGGCTCTACGACCTGGGCTCGATGATTGAAGCCCGGGTGGGTTCATTTTTCTTTCTAGGGTTCGTCGCCGTTTCCGCGGCCGTTTCCAACTTCGCTCAATATTACTTTACCCATTATGCTTTATTCGGCGGCATGTCCGGCGTGGTCTATGCACTCGCGGGCTACGTCTGGATGCGCGGCAAATACGATCGCGCCAGCGGGCTTTTTCTTTCGAAGCAAAACGTCGTCATCCTCCTGGTCTGGCTGGTCATCTGTTTCACCGGCGCGCTCGGAGACATTGCCAACCAGGCGCACGTAGCGGGCCTCATCATCGGAATGGCCTGGGGCAGAATCGCCGCCTACCTCGCCATGCGCCGACCTCAATAACGTAGCCGCCGACGCAAGGAGGCGGACCTCAGATCACCGCCGGCCGCGCATTCGCCAGCATCGTTTCATGCCAGAGATTCAGCGAGCCATGCAACCGCTCAATCCACGGCAACACCCGCGTCTCGAGCGCATCCGACAAAATTTCCAGGTTATCCCATTCGCACGCGTGGTTCACGTCCTGGATCACCGTGCCCAATTGTTCGAGCTGCCATTTGCGCATTTGCGACAATGACGCCTGGCCTTCCCGCGCCACATAAGCCGCCTCGGGCAGCAGGCTCAGCGTCAACAACGGCTCCTTCAACGCCAGCGACAATCCCCACCACAATTCCAGCGCATGCTTGCGTTCATTGATCAGCACCACGCCCACCGCGGATTGCACCCGCTCGCGCAATGACGCCGCCTGTTGCAGCGCCGCCTTAATCAATTGCGACGGCACATCGCCCAGGCCCATCGTCTCCGCCTCGATGCTCGCGAACGGCTTCGCGTCATCCGGCGGCTGCGTCAAATTGATTGGCGCGCCGTCCACGGCCAGCGAGCAAAGGATTCTTTGTTGATGAAGCGCCACGGATTCCAGATAGGAACAAATTCCGCCCAGGGATTTCCGCTCTGCGGGAATTTCAACAGGAAGCCCGTCCAACTTCACTTCAATGTCACTGCGAGGAACCGATTTATACGTCATACTGGCTCGATCCTTTCGCACGAAATGTACCCCCAACCGCGATATCCGAAAATGTACGGTAATGGCCTACGGTTTTCCCTGAACCTCGTCCGGCCCATGGCAGGTCTGATGACAAAACCGCGGCTCGCCATGGAACCCTCTGTGTCCTGTTAAGGTACAGCCGCTGTCTCGTTCAAAGATCAAGAGCAGTAACAAGATGCATTCGATGGTAGGGCGTCCCGCCTGGGCGGGATGCGCGCCATGGTTGCCAGGTTTTGCGCCGTGCGCGGGACCGGCGCCCAACCATCGCACACCCTAATTCCACGACAAATCCTCAGGCATTTGGGCCAGCAACTTGTATTTCGGCCCCATGGAAGTCAGCACCTTTTGCCAGAGCGACATCGGCTCGGTATCGAGCACCAATTCGAGCGACGCCGGATGAGTCAGCCAGGCTTTCCGTTTCATCTCGTCCTCCAATTGGCCCGGCCCCCAGCCCGCGTACCCCGCAAACATCTTCACCTTCCGCGTCACCGAAAACGACTCCGCAATCTCCGTCAAGGTGTCGAGCGAATGCCCCAGCGCCAGGTTCGGAATCACGTTCGCATCGGAAAGAAAAGCGTCGGAATGCAAAAAACTCAGCGCACTGGTCTGCACCGGGCCGCCGAGGAAAAGCGGATGCTCCTTCAACGTGTCCGGCAAATCGGCCACCACCATCTCGCCAATGTTTTTTCCCGTGGTGCGATTGAGCACCAGGCCGAACGCACCCTCCGCGTTGTGCTCGCAAATCAGGACCACCGTCCGCTGGAAGAACGAACCGCGCAACTGGCCGCTGTCCAACAAAAGCTGCCCTTTCAAGAATTTCTCCGGCTCATTCATCCTTCCGAAATCTGCATCACTTCCCGCCATCTTGCAAAAGCAAATCGACCCGACGCTCCAAATTCTCCGTAGGAGCCGACGTGAGGCTCTCGAATTTTCTGCGCCGAAAGGTTCGGCCTCCTTCGTGAGGGCATTCGAGAAGCGTTCCGTCCATTCGTCGTCCTCCTTCTCGTCCTCGTCCTCGGTGGTGGATTTCGAGAACGAGAACGCCAGCGGTTTCTCCTCAACCCGGCCCCGCCTTCCGCCTCCACCACATCATCAACTCCAACCCCGTCCGATTCGGATACGAGCGCGGCACCCATTCCTTCACCAGATCAAAATGCGGCGAAAAGCGATTCCACAATTCCTCCCGCGTCGTACCAAACGGGGGCCCGTCCGTGTCCGGAATCAGATATTGAACCGCCAGAAACTGCCCCGCCGGTTTCAACCATCGCAACACCGCGCGCACATAATGATCCCGCTCCGCCAAATCAATCGCGCAAAACAGCGTGTGCTCAAACAACCAATCAAACTGAACGATTGGTTGATCATGCAAAAAATCGCGCAATTGAAATCTCGCGTTCAACCCCGCCGCCTTGGTTTTCTCATTCGCAAGCCGGATCGCGCTCGGCGCGATATCAAAACCCGTCGCGTCAAAACCCGCCTTGGCCCATTTGCGCACATCATGCCCCGTGCCGCAGCCCGGCACGCAAACGGTCCCGCGCGGCAACTCCGGATGCGCCGCCAAAAAATCCACCAACCCCGGCGATGCCGCACCCTTCTCCCAAGGCATGTCCTTGGTCTGATACCGATTTTCCCAATATTCCTGGCTCATATAATTTACGATTTGCGATTTACGCGCCACGAAACCATGCGCGCGTCAATCGCAAATCGCAAATCGGAAATCCTCACTGTATCTGTCCGTCCACCAAATGAATCGTCCTCGCCGCCCGCGCTGCCATGGCGGAATCATGCGTTGCCATCACCAGCGTCATTTTCCGTTCTCCGCGCAGCGAGCACAGCAGATCCATGATTTCCTGGCCCGTATGCGAATCCAGATTGCCCGTCGGTTCATCCGCCAAAATCAATTCCGGCTGGTTGATCAGCGCGCGCGCAATCGCCACCCGCTGTTGTTCGCCGCCGGAAAGTTCGTAAGGTTTGTGCTCCATCCGCTCGGCCAGCCCTACGCGCGCCAGCAATTCACGGCCGCGCTTCGCCGCCTCGCCCGCCGGCATCCGCGCCATCCGCGCCGGTAGGCACACGTTCTCCAACGCATCCAGCTCCGGCAACAAATAATATGCCTGAAAAATAAAACCGACCTGCCGATTTCTCCACTGCGCCAAATCGTGGCTGGAAAGCGAACTCAGCGTCCGCCCGCGCGATAAAATTTCCCCCGGCTCCGGAAAATCCAGCCCGCCGAGCAGATGCAGCAACGTGCTCTTGCCCGCGCCCGACGCGCCCCGCAGCGCCAGAAAATCACCGCGCTCCACCTCGAGATTGACTCCACGCAGCACCTCCAGCACTCGCTTGCCGAGCAGGTAAGTCTTGCCCACATTTTTGGCGGAAAGAAAAGCCTCGCTCACCGCCACCTCCTCGTAGCGCAGGCTGGCAGCCTGCTGTATCGCAAGCTGCCAGCCTGCGTCGCGTCATCATCGCAAACGTAAAAGAGCTGCCGCACCCGTTGAATAAGCGCCCTGCTACTCATATCGCAGCGCCTCCACCGGTTTCAACCGCCACGCGCGCCACGCGGGTATCAAACCGCCCAGCACGCAAATCACAAACGCGCTCCCGCAAATGATCAAAATATCCCGCGGCACAATCGTCGCCGGCAACTGGTTGAACTGATAAACATCCGCGTTAAACAATTGAATTCCGGTCACCCGCCGCATGAAAAACAAAAACTCATTGCGATATGCCAGCGCCAGAAAACCGATCCCCGTCCCCAACAGCACGCCGACAAATCCGATAAACGCGCTCTGGCTGAGAAATAATCCGCCCACCTGAAAATCCGTCGCGCCAATCGCCTTGAGCATCCCGATCTCGCGCGTCTTCTGCACCACAAACGTAATCAGCGCGCTCAGGATGCACAGTGCCGCCACAATCATGATGCAGAACAGGATGATGAACATCACGTTCTTCTCCACCGCCACCGCGCTCAAAATCGGACTGTCCTGCAGCCACGTCCTGATTTCGAAATCCGGCCCCAGCACCTTCTCCAATTCATCAGCCACCTGCATCGCCTTGAACGGATCGTCCAGCACCACCGATAAACCCTGCACGGTATCGCCCAGCGCGTTCATGTCCTGCGCATTCTCCAGCGAGACCACCACCGTTGACGCGTTGTAATCATAGAACCCCACGTCAAAAATGCCGCGCACCTCGTATTCCATCGGCGGGATCGCTTCCTGTTTCCCTTTTTGCAGACTCTCGCGCATCTTCTTAATATCTTCCGGCGACGAAATATTCACCGTGTCCCCCACGCGTATGTGATACTGCCGCGCCAACTCACTCCCGATCAATATTCCATGCCCGCTGACATCAAATCTTCCATCAACGATATTGGTTGCCAGCGAACTGACGTTCGTTTCCGCTTCCGGATCGATGCCCCGCACATAAGGCGCCATGTCATGTATCGCATAGGAATGGTCGTTGGTGGTCGTCTCCATCAGCACTTGCGACACCACATAGGGAGCAACGCCTCTGACGTCTTTGTTGGAGGCAACCACGCCCATTACGCGCGGATAATTCGCCAGCGTCTCGTCCGGTTTGTAAATCTTCAAATGCGCGTTGACGCCAAGAATGCTGTCTTGCAGTTGCTTGTCGAAACCGCTCATCACACTGATCACGACGATAAGCACCGCCACGCCCACCGCGACCGCGACCACGGAAATCAACGTAATGACTGAAACGAACGTCCGCTTCGGCCGCAGATAACGCAGCGCCAGCAGCAGTTCGAAAGGCAATCCAGACATTGGCCGCAAACTAAGCACCCGCCGCGCTGGTGTCAATGGAGGGAAGCCGGGGCCAACGTTTGGAGTGCGGCGACATGTCGCCGCTTTCTGACCGGGAGACATGTCTCCCGGTCCAGAGCGCGGTCATGCCCGCGCACTCCAAACGAAACCCCATCGTGAACATCCAGGTCAGAATCATTTCCTGGGTTTATCGCACCCGCCATCCGCCCGCACTTGACAGCCACCGCTCCTGCCTCAACTCTCCATCCTGAAATGATTGCCCGCGTCAGCCTCGAAATCGCGCTCCGAAAGGAATTCGATTACCTCATCCCTCCCGGGCTCGCTGGCCAGGTGGATGTCGGCAGCCGCGTGCAGGTCCCGTTCGGCCCGCGCAAAGTCCTCGGCTGCGTCACCGCCCTCGCCGAAGAATCCGCCCACACCAAACTCAAGCCCATCATCAAAGTCATCGGCGCGCAAACGCTCGTCACGCCCAAAGTCCTCAAGCTCGCGCGGTGGATCGCGGACTATTATTGTTGCGCCCCGGAAATCGCATTGAAAAGCGTCCTGCCCGAAGTCGTGCGCAACGAACAAAGCGGCTGGCGCGAACGCCTCTTCGTGCGCGCGCTGCCCATCGCGGGCGAACTGCCAAAATTGCCCAAACGCCAGCGCGAAATCTGGAACATCGTCGAAGAACGCCGCGAACTTCCGCTCCAGGAATTATTGGAACTTGCCGAAACCACCGCCTCCACCATCCGCCGCCTCGAAGACCGCGGCTTCGTCGAAATCACCACCCAAATCTCCGAACGCGACCCCTACGCCCGCGAACATATTCTGCCCAGCCAACCACTCCCACTAAACGCCAGACAAGCCGAAGCATTAGAGAAAATCAAGACGGCCATGCAACGTGCTGCCGGCGTCTCGCCGGCAGATCAAAGCTCTCAAACAAGTCAGCCCCGCCGGCAAGATGCCGGCGGCACCTTCCTCCTCCACGGCGTCACCGGCTCCGCAAAACCGAAGTCTATCTCCAGGCCATCGCCCACGCCCTCGAACAAGGCAAAGGCGCCATCGTCCTCGTCCCGGAAATTTCCCTCACACCTCAAACCGTCGAGCGCTTCAAAGCCCGTTTCAGTTCCGGCAAATTGCAAACCCTCGTCGCCGTGCTCCACTCGCACTTATCCGCCGGCGAACGCCACGATGAATGGCACAAAATCCGCCAGGGCCGCGCCCGCATCGTCATCGGCGCCCGCTCCGCCATCTTTGCGCCCGTCGATCCCCTCGGCCTCATCATCGTCGACGAAGAACACGAGCACACTTACAAGCAGGAGGAATCCCCGCGTTACCACGCCCGCGACGTCGCCATCATGCGCGGCCAGATGGAAGGCGCGCCCGTCGTCCTCGGCTCCGCCACGCCCTCGCTCGAAACGTATTACAACTGCCGCAAAGGAAAATACACCTTGCTCGAATTGCCCGAGCGCGTGGACGACCAAAAAATGCCGCAGGTCCGCGTCGTTGACATGCGCCAGGCCGCGCGAAAAGAAAAAGGCACGCCCATTTTTTCGCCGCAACTGAAGGAAGCCATCACGCAAAGGCTCGAACGTGGCGAACAAACCATTTTATTTCTAAATCGCCGCGGCTACTCCACCTCGCTGCAATGCCCCAAATGCGGCCACGTTTGCGGCTGCCCGAATTGCAGCATCTCGCTCACCTATCATCGCCTCGAACAAAAGCTCGCCTGCCACATCTGCGGCCACAGTGAAAAAGTTCCCGCGTTGTGTCCGAACGAAAGCTGCAAAAACCCCGCCATCCGGTTCGCCGGCACCGGCACGCAGAAGGTCGAGGAAACCCTCGCCAAACTGTTTCCCAATGCCCGCATCGACCGCATGGACGCCGACACCATGAAGCGCAAGGATGATTACCGCAAAAAGCTCGGCGATTTCCGGGCCGGCAAAATCGACATTCTCGTGGGCACGCAAATGATCGCCAAGGGGCTGCATTTCCCAAACGTCACCCTCGTCGGCATCATCTTCGCCGACCTCGCGCTGCATCAACCCGACTTCCGCGCCGGCGAACGCACCTTCCAATTGCTCACCCAGGTCGCCGGCCGCGCCGGCCGCGGCGACATCGAAGGCGAAGTCGTCGTGCAGGCCTTCACGCCCTTTCATCCCGCGATCCAGTTCGCGCGCCGCCATGATTTCGGCGGCTTCTTCGAGCAGGAACTTGAGTTTCGCGAACAACTGAAATATCCGCCCTACAGCCGCGTCGCCATGCTCACCTTGAAAGGCCGCAACGAAGAGAAAGTGAAATTCTCTGCCGAACATTTGAAAAAAGTCGTCGAGTCCATGGTTCAAGGTTCGGCGAAATCGAAACCTGGCTCAGAACCGAAAGCCGCCGACTTCCACGACCTGGTGATCTCAGGACCGGCGCCCGCGCCGCTGCTCCGCGCCGAAAGTTTTTACCGCTACCAAATCATGCTCCGCACCCAACGCATGAGTTCCCTGAGCCGCGAACTTTCGAAGATTGTTCAGTCCCTGACATTGCCCGAAGAGGTCACTCTCACGGTCGACATCGACCCCGTCGATTTGTCGTAATCCCGCCCCCTGTAGCTGACGTCAGGAGGCTCATATTTTTTCTGCGGAAAAGATCCACGTGAGTTCGATCAGTGGCGATTGACGTTATGTTTTCCGGTTACTTTTCGCCTTTGATTTAGTTTAAACAGAAAGCTCCAGAGAAGCGCTATAGCGACGCCGTACAATACCGACGCAGGAAGTGCATCCACAATTTTGGCGAAAACTTTCCAACCATGCACGACTTGCTCTCAAACGGATATTTGGGCGGCAAGGAATAGATCAGCATGAAATGAGGAAAAAACACTATCACTGCCCACGTGGAATTGACCATTCCGCCGAAAGGAAGTGCAAACAATACTTCTACAACGAAAAAGGCGTGAACGGTGAGCATAGCTAATGTGGCGCGAAGAAAAAAAGAGACATAATAATTTTTTTCAATGAGAAGCTCACAAATAATCTATTCCGCCTGAATCACACACAACCATGCCAAAAATGCGATTAGCTCGTAAATCGCAAATCGTAAATCCCGCAGATAGGTAAAATCCCTGATTGTGATTCCGCCGCCCCGCTGGGATTTTGAACCGGATATGCGCCCCAGTGCTCCTGCCGCGGACCCATCCGCCCAGCCCAAACCCGGCTGGGTTTCCACCAAATGGAAGCTCCTCTGCGTTGCCGTCACCATTGTGGCGCTCTACCTCGTTTTTCGCCGCATCCACATCGCCACCTTGCTGCACATCCTCGGGTCCATGCATGTCGGCTGGTTCATTGGCGCCATGATTCTCTACGGAATCATGTTCCTGCCCGCCGCCTTTCGATGGCATCTCGCGCTCCACGTCAATGATGCCGTCATCAGCCCGCCCGCCACCCTTGCCTTCTCCATCATCGGCCATTTTTTCTATCTCCTGCTGTTCGGCGGCGCGGGCGGCGACGCTGCCAAAGCCACCGTCTACGGTCGCCGCTACAAATTGCCCATCCCCAGGACGCTCACGTCCGTTTCCCTGGACCGGCTCATGGGTTCCGGTGCGCTCATCGTCGTCGCTATAATCGCCTTCGCCATCACCGGCACGCATGGCGGCTTTGCCGAAACCAAATCGCTATCCATCAATAAATCCGCCTGGCTGCTGCTCCTGTTGATACCGGTCATCATCACCGCATTGATTCTCCTGAAGCGCTCCCATCATGAATCCATCTTCCGCCGTTTCGCCGTCGCGTTTCTCGAAGGCGGCAATCGCTTGATCCGGTCGCCCAAAATAGTTTTGAAAGGATTCTTTTGCAGCCTCCTGATGCAACTCGCCATCAACGTCTCGCTCGCCATGAATCTGCAAGCCGTCAGTCACACGCCGCTGCCCTGGCTGAAGCTCGTGTGGGCGTTTCCCTTGATCACCGCCATCAGCGGCCTGCCCGTCACCGTCGCTGGAATCGGCGCGCGCGACGGTGCGGCCATTGCGCTGCTCGGCTGGTGCGGCATTGCCGCCGCCGACGCCGAAGCCATGTCGCTCCTGGCGTTATGCGTCACCGTGTTTTGGGGATTGGTCGGCGGAATCGTCCTCTGGCGCGAATCCAGCCGCGCTAAATAATCAGACTTCTCGTCGCCGTAGCTTTAGCGAAGGCGGATGGACCTTGGACTTTCAGCTTAACGCCTGCTTAATGGCCGCCAGCAACTCATCGTTGTCGATCGGCTTCTGGAAATAAGCCACCGCGCCCGCATTCAACGCCTGCTCCTCGAACTTCTCCGGTTCACCGCCGCTGATCACGATAACCGGCAATTTCGTCGGGCCTCCCAGCCGATTCAGCCAGGCGAGTATCTTGAAACCGTCCCAATCCACACTCGTCACCAACCCGCCCGGTAAATGAATGTCCAACAAAATCAGGTCCGGCTGTTCCTTCTGCGCCGCGCCCACCGCGTCGGGGCCATCCTCGGCGCTCACCACCTCATAACCCGCCGATTTGAGCTTCATCGACAACGTGGCGATGATCACCGCATTGTCATCCACAATCAGAATTTTCTTTGGCTTCATTTCGTTCCCGCTACGTGGCTGCATAAGCCTGTCATTTCCAGCAGAATTCAGGCCAGTCTTCGGCTGCTCTTATCACGCTGAATCCCAAGTTTCAACCCCCAACTTCACTCAGCTATAACAAAGAATTTTTGTCGCTTCGCGTCGACATTTTTGGCCATTGTGATGCGATGTTGGAAAATCCGCGATGACCAGCCATTTTTACAAACCCGGTGAACAGCGCGCCGCCAAGGTCGGTGAACTCTTCGCCACCATCGCCCGCCGTTATGACCTGATTAACGATATCCAGAGCTTCGGCCTGCATCGCTCCTGGAAACGCCGTCTGCTCCGCCTCGCTCGACCGCGCCCCGGCCAACGCGCCCTCGACCTTTGCTGCGGCACCGGCGACATCGCCCTCGCCCTGGCGCGGCAAGGCATGGACGTCGTCGGCCTCGACTTCAGCCCGCCCATGCTCGAAATCGCCAAACAAAAGGCTGATCGCTTCCGTTCCGGCGCAAAAAGTGTCCAAAACTTGAACTTCAAAGTCGAATTTCTTTGCGGTGACGCCGAGCAGATTCCGTTTCCCGCAAACACCTTCGACCTCTTGACCGTAGGTTACGGCCTGCGCAATCTCGCCGACCTCGACCAAGGCCTGCGCGATATGCTGCGCGTCGCCAAACCCGGCGGACAAATCCTGGCCCTGGAATTCGGCAAACCCGAGAATCCTCTCTGGCGAACATTTTACTTCACCTACTTGAAATGTTTCCTGCCCATTTTCGGCAAAGTCTTCTGCGGCAACAGCGCGGCCTACGCCTATGTCCTCGAATCCCTCAAAAACTATCCCGCCCAGCAGGCCGTGGCCGCCAAAATGCGCGACCTCGGCTGGCAAAACATCCGCGTCCTGAACATTCTGGGCGGCACCATGACCATCCACCACGCCGAAAAACCGTGAACGTGCCGCCGGCGTCTCGCCGACAAATCACTTTCGCGCAAATTGGCGAAATTCGCGTCAAAGCCTTTTTCTCTGTTCTAAATTTGTGTTCATTCGTGCCCATTCGTGGTTGCTCAAAATTGTGAATCGTTTGCGAACAATTTTCCCGGCACGTTTCTTGACAAGATTCGCCCGACCGCTCACTCTGCCCCCATGAGCAATCCGCGCTGTTCGGCCTTGAAAAAGCTCGCACTTTTTTGCGCTCTCCTCGCCCTCCCATTCGCCGCTCTCCGCGCCGACACTCCCGCCGCCCCGCAGGATGCCAACATCAGCTCGAACGAGACTCTCCGCGCCTATCTCCAGCTCCAGGGACAGCTCCACGACACAATGCTCGCCATCGAACGCAACCGCCAGGAAGCGCAAGCCGCCGCGGCCCAGGACGCCACCGCCCTTTCCAACCGTCTCGCCGCCATCGAACAATCGCTTGTCACGCAACGCGCCGGTGAACTCGCCGAGACCCAAAACACCAACCACCTGCTGCTCACCGCCATCAGCGCCTTCGCCGTGTTCGGGCTCGCCGCCGCCCTGTTTGCAATCTATTTCCAGTCCCGCGCGGTCGGTCGCCTCGCCGATATTTCCACCGCGCTCACTAATTTCCGCGGGTTGCCCATTCCTTCATCCTCGCCGCTCGGCCTCTTGGAACACGACGGGCTTGGCAACGGCTCCGTCGAGCAATCGAACGCCCGCCTGGTCGCCTTGGTCCAGCACCTCGAAAAAAGAATCGCCGAACTCGAGCACACCGCGACCCTGCCCCTGAAGGAACCTTCGGCGCCCACTCTCCGTGAAGATGATGCGCAACCCAGCTTTGCCTTCGATCCCATCGCCACCGAGAAGGCGGAGCGAATCACGAAATTGCTCGAGCAAGGCCAATCCCATCTCAGCGCCGAGCACCCGGAACAAGCCCTCGCCGTCTTCGACGAAATCCTGTTACTGCATCCCAACCATCCCGAAGCGCTCGTGAAAAAAGGCAGCGCCTTCGAAAAGCTGCGCCAGCCGCAGGACGCCCTGGAATGCTACGACCGCGCCATCGCCGCCGACGGCACCCTCACGATCGCCTACCTCCACAAAGGCGGCCTCTGCAGCCGCCTGGAAAAATACGGCGAAGCCATGGAATGCTACGAACGCGCCCTCCACACCCAGGAGAAAAAACGCGCGGCGTGAGGCCGGTAGCCGCTGAGGTAACGAGGCGGAAGATAGGTTCGTCGAGGTCCTTGATGGCCAATATGGTTTCCCAAATCCGAAGCACGAAATCCGAAGAAATCCGAAATCCGGAGAACCCGACGCTACAGGCCGGTTTTTGCTGCTGGATGGGTTCAGTCGGCAGATTTGGATTTCGGCATTCGGATTTCTTTCGAATTTCGGATTTCGTGCTTCGTGCTTCGGGTTTAACTCTCCCCAATCGCCAATCCTCAATTAGTTAAACTCCACCCGATTCGTCTCCCGGTTCTTCTCCCGTTCCGCCTCCAACTGCCGCCGCATCATTTCGATTTTCGATTTGAGCAATTCGCGGTTTTCCTCGCCGCGCGCCGTAAGCTCCTTTTCCAGTTCCGCGATGCGATGCTCGTACGCCGCCAACCGCACCTGCAGCGGCGCCTGAACCCTTTGCAATCGCGCCTCCAATTCCGCCATTTCCGCCGCGGCATTCGTCTGCGTATCCAGCAGCATCCGCCGTTGCGAAATCAGCCGCCGCGTCAACACACTCGACAGCCACTTCGAAAGTTGCGCCGCCAAACCCGCGCGTGCCGCTGATTGCAATTTTTCCGTGCGCTCCTCCGCCACTAAAGCCCGCTGCTGCCATTCCAGCGCCCCCGCATTCGTCGGTGCCGGCAATAGTGTTGCCGCCGGTTTGCCACGCGCCAATTGCCAAATCGCCGCCGCCAAAACCAAAACAATCACCGCCAGTCCAGCCACCAGCCACATCACCCGCTCCTGCGCGCGCGCGCCCTTCTCTTTGCCCGCCGCCACCAATTGCTGCAATTCTCCCACCGCCGCCTGCTGCTTCACCTGCAAGTCCTGCAATTGGCCAACCACCGCCTTTTCCTTGAGCAAATCCAGCGCCGTCTTGATTTTCCGGTCAATCACCTGCCCGCGATGCGCCACAATCTCGCCCGGCGCATAATTCGCCACCGCCCAGATCCCATCCGTCCGCTTGGCCCGCAGCCGCGAAGTCACGTCCTCGTCGATGGCGGTATTCGGCTGCAACAACGTGGAAAGATATTTCCCCACCACATGTTCATCGCCCGGGAACAAGGCCACCAACTGCTTCCGCGCGTTCGAGAGCGACGCAAAATTCGTCCGCGAAAAATCCCAGCTCGTCAACCCCGCCTCCTGCTCGCTGATGGCCTCATTGAGGCTGCCCACCGGAATCACCCGCACCGTCGCGCCAAACCTGAAATTCGCTGGAATCGTTTCCGGATGAATCACCGCCGACATCGCCTGCTTCAACTTCGCCGCCAGCGTATCCTCGTAAGCCTTGTCATCATCCCCACTCGCCCACAACGCCGCCTGGCTCGTGCTCATGGGGAACAATTGGTTCTGCTTTTCAAACAGCACCGCCAGCGTGTGGAACTTGAACGAATCAATTTCGTCGTCCGCGAGCTTCTCGTGCCCAAAATCCTTGTTCACCGAACCCAGAAAATTCTCCCGCGTCTCCTCAAACGCCTTGCGAAAACGCCCTTCCACCTCACTCGCCGCGTTCGTGTCATAGCGCAAAATCACCGGCACCCGTTGCGCCTCCTTTTGCCTGAGCGCGTCCGTCCCCTCCGGATCCACAAAATTGAGTTTGGACGTCGCAACAATATCCTCCTCCGCCTTGTCTCCAACCTGGTAATCCCCCAGTTCTTTGGCGGAGAGAAACGAAATCGGAAGCAGCACAACCGCCAGCAACCACGCGAAACGAATTCCGGCTTTCACCATAGGAATGATTTTTGTTCACCGATCATTTTGTCCCCCTCCCACAACGTCACGCGCCAGGCCGTGACCTCACCCATCTTCGTGTAATCCGCCCCCGACAGCGGCACGTACGCCCAATGACTAAACCACCCGCCGGTTTTCACTTCCTTTTCCAGCACCACCTTCGGCGGCGGCTCGCCGTGCGATATCCCGATGGCTTCCACGCGCAATTTCAGCGGCTCCGCACCCGCGCCTGACGCCTTCCATTGCACCGCGAAACGCATCCCGGAAACCTTCTCCGGATGCGTCCTTAAAAAAAATTGATACGCGTCCCGATCATAAAGACTCGGCGAAACCGCATGACGCCCCTGAAGATCGAGAAACTGCGGCAGCACCTTGATCACCCTCCCCGTCGCCGCCGACGCCCCGGCGCAAATGGCAAAGCAAAATGCAAAAATCAGAATTGGGCGGCGCATGTACGAGGAATAGCGCGATTCAAAAATAGTTTCAATCAAATCTTATCGAGAAGATAAAATCCGAAGATCGAAACCCGAAAGAAATCCGAACGTTGAAATGAGACCGTCGCGCTCGGAACGCCGATCTCCTGATCGGCGCGAACAACGCCATGGGGACGGGTCGCCCAATCGTCGCAGCGCAGACAGTTTGTCTGCTGTATCGCCGGCTGGCAGCCGGCAAGCGTAACCCGACCCAAAGACCCGTCCTACAAAGGGTTTCCAAAAGCCGATTAACATTTCGGTCTCCGGCCTTCTTTCGGATTTCGGATTTCGGCGTTCGGATTTAGATTTTGACCTTAAACATTTCCCCCGCCTTCAACGACTGCGCAAACGCCGCCAGCAATTCCGGAATATGCGTCAAATCCTTCAAGCTCACCAATTCCACCGGCGAATGCATATACCGATTCGGCAAACTCACCAATGCGCTCGCGATGCCGCCGCGCGTCCAGAAAATCACGTCCGTGTCCGTCCCGCTCGTCGCCGACATGGCCTCGTGCTGCAACGGAATCTTCTTCGTCTTCGCCACCGCTTCCAACCGCGCCACCACCTCCGGATGATTGCATCCGCCGTGCGTCAATGCCGGTCCCGCGCCGATTTTCACGTCGCCATGCTGCGCCTTGTTCACCGTCGGATAATCCGTCGCGTGCGTCACGTCCACCACGATCGCGATGTCCGGCTTGAGCGAATACGCAATCTGCCGCGCGCCCAGCAATCCCACTTCCTCCTGCACATTCGACACCGCGCAAACTTCGGCCGCCAGTTTCCCCTTCGATTCCTTCAATAACCGCAACGCCTCCGCCACCGAAAACGTCCCGATGCGATTATCAAACGCCCGCGCCACCGCCAAATCATTGCGCAACAGATCAAATTCATCCACCAACGTGATCGGGTCACCGATGCGCACCAGTTTCTCCGCATCCTTGCGGCTGCTCACGCCGATATCGATGAACAAATCATGAATCTTCGGCGCCTTGTGTTTGTCATCATCCCCGCGTGACAAATGCGGCGCCACATTTCCGACCACCCCCTTCACCGCGCCCTCGCGCGTGTGAATTGAAATCCGCTGCGCCTTCGTGATCGCCGGATCGATGCCTCCCATCTTGCGAATGTAAATGAAACCATGCTCATCGATGTAATTCACCGCCATTGCGATCTCGTCCGCGTGCGCCGCGAACATCACGCGCGGCGACCCGCCCTTGTTCAGCACCGCCACGCAATTCCCGTACGCGTCGGAATAAGTTTCATCCGCGAAAGGTTTCACGTAATCGAGCCAAACCCGTTGCCCGCGCACCTCGTGGCCCGTCGGGCTCGGCGTATTCACCAGCGTGCGAAGAAAATTCAAAGATTGCTCGCGCATCTCGCAAGAGTGGAATGCCCAATGCCGAATGTCAAATGGAGCGACAATAGTCGCACGGGCGCCTCGCCCGTGCGACCCAACGCTGAATTAAGCCTTCGGCAAGTGAATGTCGGAAACGTCCCACAGTTTCCCCTTCTGCCCCGGGGAGAAGGCCGAGCGTAATCTGACCTCTCTGCAATCGCCAATCGCCAATCCTCAATCGGAAATCCCTCTCGACACCCGACACTCGACACTCTCCCCCCGTTTTGTTACCAAACTCCCGTGCGTCGCGAATTGCTCAAAGATGTCTCCCGCATTGTCGTCAAACTCGGCACCGGCGTCCTAACAGACAGCCGGAAGCAGCCGGATTCGGCGCAATTGGAACAACTCGTCGCGCAACTCGCCGCGCAACGCAAGGCCAGCAAGGAAATCGTCCTCGTCACCTCCGGCGCCGTCGGCGCCGGCATGGGCGTGCTCGGCTATGAAAAACGCCCCGCCGATCTCGCCGAAATGCAAGCCTGCGCCGCTGTCGGCCAATCGCGGCTCATGGCCATTTACGAGAAACTGTTCGCCCAGCACGGCCTCCACGTCGCCCAGGTCCTCCTGACCCACGACGACCTCGAACACCACGAGCGCCATCTCAACGCGCGCAATACCCTCGTCACGCTCCTCAGTCGCGGCGTCATCCCCATCATCAACGAAAACGACGCCATCTCCTTCACCGAACTCAAATTCGGCGACAATGACAAACTCTCCGCCCTCGTCGCCTCGCTCCTGCCCGCCGATTTGCTTTTAATCCTCACCACCGTCGACGGTGTCATCGAAAATTTCGGCAAATCCAATCCGCGCACGGTCCCGGTCATTGAGCACATCGACGACGCCATTGAGAAAATGGCTGGCGGCACGAATAGTGCCACCGCCGTCGGTGGCATGAGATCCAAAATTGAAGCCGCCAAAATCGTGGTCCGTTCCGGCATCCCGCTCGTCATCGCTTCGGGCAAAAAGAAAAATCTCCTCGCCAACATCATCGCCGGCGAAGACGAAGGCACTTTATTCGTCCCGCAACCAACCAAATTGCAGGGCCGCAAACGCTGGATCGCCTTTTTTCATTATCCCAAAGGCGCGTTGTTCGTGGACGAAGGCGCCAAACAGGCCCTGCGCGAAAAAGGCAAAAGCCTTCTGCCCCCCGGCATCGCCCGTTGCGAAGGCACTTTCGCCGCCGAAGATGTCGTCCGCATCTGCGATTTGGACGGCACCGAATTCGCCCGCGGCATCACGGCTTTCGGCTCCGACGAAATCAAAACCCGGCAATTGCAACGCGTGGAAGTCGTGCACCGGGACAATTTGGTGATCCTTTAATTTACGATTTGCGATATACGATTGAGGCGCCAATTCTCAATCCGCTCGTAAATCGCATATCGTAAATCGTAAATGAAAAAGAAATCCGCAATTGATGACTTGCTGAAAGTCATGGCCAAACTCCGCTCCCCCAAGGGTTGCCCCTGGGACCGCGAGCAGGACCACATGACCCTGCGCTGGCACGCCGTGGAGGAAGTTTACGAACTCATGGACGCCATCGAATCCGGCGACGATCATGAATTGGAAGAAGAACTCGGCGATCTGCTGCTGCAAGTCGTTTTCCACTGCCAACTCGCCAAAGAACGCGGCGCGTTCGATTTCAACAAGGTCGCGCGGCACATCACCGAAAAATTAATCCGCCGCCATCCGCACGTCTTTGGCACCACCAAAGTCAAAAACGTCGACGAAGTCTGGGCCAACTGGGAAAAGATCAAGCGCGCCGAAAAGCACGGCACCAAACACGCCCGCCCCTCCGCCCTCGACGGCATCCCGAAACACCTGCCAGCATTATTGCGCGCCGAAAAACTGGTAAAAAAAGCCCGCAAAGCCAAGCTTCTGGAAGAGAGCCAGAACCTGCCTGAGATATTCTCCCCCTTTCCATCCAGCATTTGGAGAGAGGGTGAGGTGGCGCTGGTGGAGCGTCGTAAAAACCATAGCTCGAAAACCAAACTCATCAAAAAAGAGCTGGCCGGAATGCTCTTCACCCTCACCCAATTTGCCCAACGCGAAGGCTGGTCCGCCGAAAACCTTTTGCGCACCGAAATCCACAACCGCGAACGCGACTTCCGCCGCAAGGAAAGCCAAGCGGCCAAAAATAGCTAGTGTGGCACCCGCGTCTCGCAGGTCGTTCCGCACGTCCCGTCCGGAACCTTGAGGCGTGAACACCTCCTGTAGCACAAGAGGTTCTGGTCGCGAATTAGTAGGAGCCGACGTGAGGAGGCTCTCGAATTTTCTGCGCGAAGAGATCAGAGCCTCCTCACGTCGGCTCCTACAATTCAAACGCCGGATTCCGGATTTGAGCAACCGTCAAATTTCCCCTGTAGCATTTTCCCGCAATTCCATTACTTTGTTCGCATTCTTATGACCGACCCGCGTTATACCAAACTGGCCAAACTGCTCGTCGAATATTCCACCGCGCTCAAAAAGGGCGACCGCATTCTTCTCGACATGATCGACGTCCCGGACGAGTTCACCATCGAACTCATCCGCGCCGCCCGCGCGCGCGGCGCCGTGCCGTTTGTCGAAACCCGCCACACACGCGTTGGCCGCGAAATGCTCCGCGCCATGGATGAGAAGCACGCCCAGGCCGTGCGCGACCTCGAATTGTTCCGCATGAAAAAAATGCAGGCCTACATCGCCATTCGCGGCAGCGAAAACGCCAGCGAAAATGCCGATGTCCCCAGCGACCGCATGTCCATGTATTCGCGCGTCATCCGCCCCGTGCTGAATTATCGCGTGAACAAAACCAACTGGTGCGTCCTGCGCTGGCCCACGCCCAGCATGGCCCAGGCCGCCGGCATGAGCACCGAGGCCTTCGAGAATCTTTACTTCGACGTCTGCACCATGGACTACGCGAAGATGGCCCGCGCCATGGCCCCGCTCGAACGCCTCATGAAACGCACCGACCGCGTCCACCTCAAAGCCCCCGGCACCGACCTCCGCTTCAGCATCAAAGGCATCGGCGCCAAAATGTGCAAAGGCGATCGCAACATCCCCGACGGCGAAGTCTTTTCCTGCCCCGTGAAGGATTCCGTGAACGGCACGATTCAGTTCAACACGCCCACGCTCTATTCCGGCACCAAATTCGAAAATGTCCGCCTCGAATTCAAGGACGGCAAAGTCATCAACGCCACCGCCAACAACACCAAACGTCTGAACGAGATTCTCGACACCGACGCCGGCGCCCGTTACGTCGGCGAATTTTCCCTCGGCTTCAATCCCTACATTTTGAACCCGATGTGCGACATCCTCTTCGACGAAAAAATCGCCGGCTCCCTGCACTTCACGCCCGGCCAGGCCTATGAAGAATGCGACAACGGCAACCGCTCCGCCGTGCATTGGGACATGGTGTTGATTCAACGCCCCGAGTGGGGCGGCGGCGAAATCTGGTTCGATGACGACCTGATCCGCAAAAACGGCGTCTTCCTCCCCAAAGACCTGAAGCCTCTCAACCCCGCCAACCTCAAATAACGGACCGCGGAATTCATTCCGCGTTTGAATTGGAAACTCGAGGACCTCCTGCGGTGGATTGAGCCAGAAGGGAGAGGACTTTCGAAAGCGTCCCAAAGGTCCCCTCTCCCGTCGGCCGGGGTGAGGGCGGCTCTTACCGATCTTCCTTCAATATCGAAAGAAACTGCTTCATCGCCGGCGAAAGCACCTTGTTCTTTTTGTAAAGCGCCGCCAGCGGCCGGAAGAAATCACCATCATCCAGCGACACCGCCGACAACGTCTGCTTCGCAATTTCCTGAGCGATCGTGCTCATCGGCACAATCGAAATCCCAGCGTCAATTTCCACCGCGCGCTTGACCGTTTCAATATTGTCAAACTCCATCACCGTATGGATTTCAATGCCGTTTTCCTTGAGAATTTTGTCAATCGCCTTGCGTGTCGGGATGTCCGGCTCGAAACCGATGAATTTCATTCCTGAAATCGATTTCAACTTCACCACCTTCGATTTCGCCAGCGGATGGCCTGGATGGCAAATCATCACCAGCGGATCCTTGCGCAACGGCACCACTTCCAATTTCGCGTCCCGCTGCGGATACGCCACTAGGCCGAGATCCACCACGTTCCCGAGCACATCATCGTAAACCTGATTCGCGCGCCGGTATTCCACGTGCACGTGCACGGTCGGGTGCTCCTTCAAAAATCGTTTGATGTATGGCGGCAAATCATGCAGGCCGATGCTGTAAATCGTCGCCACGCGAATGGTTCCGGAAATGATGTCCTTCACCTCCTGCAACTTGCTGTGCAGCGCGTCGTAGGTCTGGATGATCTGCTTGCTGAAATCGTACAGCAACTGCCCTTCGCGTGTAAGGCGGAACTTTTTCTTGCTGCGTTCGATGAGCAGCGATTTGAACTGGCGTTCGAGAGAACTGATCTGTTGAGACACGGCGGACTGCGTCACGCCGTTGATTTGAGCGGCCTTGGTGAAGCTTTCAGTTTCGGCGAGGTCGCAAAAGACTTTGAGACTTTCTATTTGCATCTAATCATTAGATACGCAAATACCGTCCGTCAGTCAACAGGGGATGATGTTAAAACCTGTTTCACCTTCACCAGCAATTCCTGGCTCGTGAACGGCTTTTGCAGGTACGCCGAGTCGTCCGTTGTCGCCGGCGGCGGCACATACCCGCTCGTGCACAGCACGCGAATATTCGGCGACGCCTTCCGCAAATGCTCCACCAATTCCCGCCCGCTCATCGCCGGCATCACCAGGTCCGTGATCACCAAATCGATGCTCTTGTCGCCCTTCGAAATAATTTCCAGCGCCTTCTGACCGCTGTTCGCGGTGAGCACTTTGTATCCGAACGCCGTCAACACCGTCTGCCCCATCGTCAGCATCAGGTCCTCGTCATCCACCATCAAAATCGTCTGCGTGCCGTTCAGACTATCCCCGCTGAACTGGCTGTCCTGCACCACCCGCTTTTCCGCCGGCAAATAAATCCGCGCCGATGTCCCCGCGCCCGGCTGGCTGGACACCGCCACGCCGCCGCCGTGGTTCGTCACGATCCCATACACCCACGCCAGCCCCAGCCCGCGATGCTTCCCGCCTTTCGTCGTGAAAAACGGCTCAAAAATCCTCGGCAACACCTCCGCCGGAATCCCCGGCCCATTGTCGCTGATCTCAACGCAAATGTACGTGCCCGGCGCCAGCTTCACATCGCGGTCCTGCGCGCCTTCCGCCAATTCCACATTGCGCGATTGCACCTTGATTTGGCCCTCACCCTTCCCGGCCTGCAACGCCTGCACCGCGTTCTCCAGCACCTTCGCAAACGCCTGCTGGATTTTTGCCTCATCAAATTTCGCCGCATACGGCTTCCGCTCCAATTGCGACGTCCACGTGATCTTCTTCCCCTCGGCGTTTTCAAACATCTCCACCGCGCGCTGCAAAATGGAATTCAAGTTGCGCGCCGCCTGACCGCGCGGTTCCTTGTCCGGCCGGCTGAACGTGCCCAGATCATTCGCGATTTCCGCCGCGCGCGCCGCCGACTTCTCCACCTCCATCAACGAACGCCGCCAGGGATGATTCGCCTCCGCCTTCGTCAGCAACAACGACGTATGCCCAAGAATGCTCGTGAGCGCGTTGTTGAAATCCAGCGAAACCGTCCGCGCCAATTGCAGCGCGCAATCGAGCTTCTGCTTCTGCGCCAGGCTTTCCGCCGACGCGTCCTTCGGATTGCTTGCTGGAGCGAGAGCCGCCGCCGCGGGATTCGACAGCAATTGCAGCACGAAAAATTTTTCCGGCCCATCCGTCAGCGTGCAAATGGAAGTCAAAAAAGAACGGATGGTTCCGTTCTTCATGCAGAACTTGAGCGGGCCCGGAGGAAACGGCGCGTTGTCCCATTGCAGGAGGAACTGCTCGGCCATCGGCCCGTTTTCCGAAGCCCAAATGACCGACAGCGGCATCTCGCCCTCCAGCGTCGAGCCGAACGTCTCGACCGCCGCCGGGTTGGCGCGGACGATCGCCCCGGAGCTGTTCACCAACAGCACCGGCCATCCCGCATTTTCCAATCCAAGAGCAACTTCAGCCTTCATTAAAACTTAAAACTTTCCAGAGTCGCAGCTTACAAACAAACCGTTGATTCTCAAACCAAAATTAACGCCCTGCCACCGTGCCGGGGGCGTCCCGCCCCCGTATTTCCTTAGCGCAGGCCGGCAGCCTGCCGTATCGCCGACTGGCAGTCGGCAGGGGCTAAACCGACATAGTCAAAGGAATGTTTGTCAGAGGAATAAAACCGAATCTCCTAACCCTCATTCCCCAGCCAAACATTCCCCTGACTTAAATCTTCTCACCCCGGCCGAAAATCCAAAAACGCCCCCGGCAACAACTCCCGCACCGAAAATTCCCTCACCGCCTTCAACCTCCGGCTGTCCGCCACGAACACCCGCGCCTCCGACGCATACTCCGCCAGCAATTGCCGGCAGGCGCCGCAAGGCATCGGCCCGCCCGAAACCCGCGCCACCACTGCCATTGCCGCGAAATTCCTTTTCCCATCCGTCAGCGCCTTGAACAGCGTCACCCGCTCCGCGCAACACGTCAGTCCGTAACTCGCGCTTTCCACATTCGCTCCCGCAACAATTTCCCCCGCCGAAGTCAACAGTGCCGCCCCCACGCGGAACTTCGAGTAAGGCGCCACCGCGGATTCCCGTGCCGTGGCCGCCGCATCCATCAAGCGCGCCAGCACCTGCGCCGAAACCGTCGATTTACTTTTCCCGGCCATAAAGCTTCGCAAAATTCGTCAACAACGCCGCGCCCTTCGACTTCACCCGTTCCGCCGTCTCCAAAACCTCCGCGTGCGACAACCTGGTTTTGCTGATGCCCGCGGCCAAATTGGTGATGCACGAAACCGCCGCCACGTTCAACCCGCATTGCCGCGCCACAATCGCCTCCGGCACCGTGCTCATCCCCACTGCGTCAGCGCCCAACCGCGCAAACGCCCGAATCTCCGCCGGCGTCTCATAACTCGGCCCGCAAACCGCCAGGTAAACGCCGCTACGCAGCCTGACCTTACACTCCTTCGCCGCCGCGCGCAAAATCCTGCTGAGCCCCGCATCATAAACCTCCGTCAAATCCACAAACCGAGGCAAAGCCGGCGAACCTCTTTCGCAGGATCGAGCCGACGAACAAGGGGTTTTCAGCGAGGGTTCTAAAGCATCACCCTCTCCCCGGGGGAGAGGGCCGGGGTGAGGGCGAGCGTGAGCACAAACTGAGTCATCGGAAGGCGCATTTAATTCCTCATTCGCCCCCCGCAACGGATTCACCCCCATCAAATTGATATGATCCGTCACCACCATGAAATCCCCCGCGCGAAATCTCCGATTCACCCCGCCCGCCGCATTCGTCAGCAACAAATCTTGCACCCCAAACGCCGCCAGCGTCCGCACCGCAAACGTCACCCGCTCCATCGGATGCCCCTCATAAAAATGCGCCCGCCCGCTCAACACCACCACCGGCATCCCGCCCAGCGATCCAAAAAACAACTCCCCCGCATGACCGCTCACCGTGGGCCTGGGAAACCCCGGAATCTTGGCATACGAAACCTTCTTCTCCACCGTCAACTGAGTGAGCACATGATGAAACCCGCTGCCCAGCACGATGGCGAGAGAAGGACGAACCCGCGAAAGCTTCTTTAAATGCGCCGCCGCAGTTTGAGGATTGGGCAAATCCATTCGTTTTAGTCTAAACGTCCAGAGACCAGAGCCAAGCCCGAAGAAAGTTTAGTATGCTCACGGCTCACCCGAACCTGTCCAAGAAACCTCGACGAGCTCAATTCGAACTCCAAAGGAGACCTCCGCAAAATTCGGAGCGCCGATCTCCTGATCGGCGCGAACCAAAATCACGCCTCTCCTTCATTGGATGGAGGGGAGAGGTGGCGGATTGCCGGGTGGTGGACTAGTTTCGATTTCTGGCGATCTTCCAGACGATAAACAAATATCCGACTGAAATTCCCCAAGGGATAAGAGCAAGCACACAAGCCATTGAACTGCTGTGCCCCTCGGAATACCGTGTCACAATCCACAGACAGCACGCAGCGAACAAGTTGAACGAAATGACCGTATGGAGTACGACGCGTTTGTAATTGGGCCGCTCCGAGCGCGCATGCTCGCGTTTATACCAAATGCCGTCCGCGGCGCCTTCAGATCGCTTTTGAGCTTGTCGAAGAGATTGCTCACTTGAACAAATTTACATAGCGACCCGAAACTCGAAACATGTTTTTTGCAATTTTTCCAACCAAAACCAACCAAAACCAGGGTATACGCCGTTCGACTTTCGTTGGACCTTGGAATTTGGTGCTTCCCTGGAGCTTGGACGCTTGGTCCTTGGACGCTTGCCGACGCTTTGGCCTTTGGACTTTGGACAATCTTTGTATTACGATAGCCTCTCTTTGATCGAACTATGCAACTGAACAACGACGAAATCCGCCGCTATTCCCGGCATTTGATCCTCCCCGAAGTGGGCCTCGCCGGCCAAAAGAAAATCCGCGCCACCAGCGTCCTGTGCATCGGCGCGGGCGGCCTCGGCTCACCCATCGCCATGTACCTCGCCGACGCCGGCATCGGCAAAATCGGCATCATTGATTTCGATACTGTCGATTATTCCAACCTCCAGCGCCAGATTCTCCACACGGACGCCGACGTCGGCCGGTCCAAGGCCCAATCCGCCAAGGAAACCATCGCCGGCATCAACCCGAACGTCGAAGTCGTCCTGCACGAAACGCGCATCACCAGCGAAAACGCCCTCGACATCATCCGACCTTACGACATCGTCGTGGACGGCACCGACAATTTCCCCACGCGCTACCTGACGAACGACGCCTGCGTGCTGCTCAAGAAACCAAACGTTTACGGCTCGATTTTCCGTTTTGAAGGCCAGGCCAGCGTCTTCGCGCCGCATCTGGGCGGCCCGTGCTATCGCTGCCTTTATCCCGAACCGCCGCCGCCCGGCATGGTGCCGAGTTGCGCGGAAGGCGGTGTGCTGGGCGTGTTGCCGGGCATCATCGGCTGCATCCAGACCACCGAAATTTTGAAACTGGCGCTAGAAAAAGGCACGACGCTCGTCGGCCGCTTGCTTCTGTTCAACGCGCTCGACATGAAATTCCGCGAACTCAAATTGCGTCGCGACCCCCAATGCCCCGTCTGCGGCGACCATCCGACCATCACGGAATTGATCGACTACGAAATGTTCTGCGGCATCGCCCCCGAACCGGAAGAATCCGAAGCCGATCCGGACGAAGTGACCGTCCAGGAGATGAAACGCGCGCTGGAGAATCCCGGCCTCGGCATCAAGGTCATCGACGTGCGCGAACCGGACGAATACGAAATCGCCCACATTGACGGCGTGCCGATGCTGCCCTTGAGCCAGCTCGGCCAGCGCTTCACGGAACTGGATCCGAACCAGCAGTATTATATCCACTGCAAAATGGGCGGCCGTTCCATGAAGGCCTTGCATTTCCTGCGCCAGCAGGGTTACAAATACTTGAAAAGCGTCAAAGGCGGCATCACCTCCTGGTCGGACGAGATTGATCACACCGTGCCGAAATACTAACGTTAGCCCATGGACATCTCCCGCTTCACCGATCCGCAACGCCAAGCCCTGCTCGACCTGTTGATCCTCGCGATGTACGCCGACGGCCACCTGGACCTCGGCGAGGACGCACGGTTGCAGCGGTTGCTCGAATCCATGGGCGTGGCCACGGAATACGACCGCGACCGCGCGCTCGATGACGCCATCACGCGCCTGCGCGATTACTCGCAAAATCCGCAGGTCGCGCGCAACCACGCGGTTCAACTGGCCAAAGTCTTCAAAGGCCAGGAGCAATGCCGCGTCGTTTATCAATTGCTCGAACAGCAGGCGAACAGCGACACCAAAGTCGTGCCCGCCGAACACGAATTCCTTTCCGCGATGCGCCAGGCGCTGGGCCTGTAGGAGACGACGTAAGGAGTCTCTGATCTTTTCTACGGAAAAGATGCAAGCGCGCAACGCCGCTGCAATTACGTTGGCGGTTCCGAAAATAAGGCCATCCACGCCGGAATCAGCATTTATTTCTACTTTCTTTTTGTCGCTTCCTGAATACAGTTTCCGGATTCATGAACGATATTGACATAGAGAAATTGCAGGGAATCGCGAATCAGTTGCGAATTCATTCGATCGAGGAGACGACGGCAGCGGGCAGCGGACATCCAACCTCGTGCTGCTCGGCAGCCGATGTGGTCTCGGCGCTCTTTTTCGGGCACATGCGCTACAACCCGAAAGACCCTCATTACTATAACAACGACCGCTTTATTCTTTCCAAAGGCCACGCCGCTCCGCTGCTCTACGCAGCCTGGGCGGAGACCGGCCTGTTTCCCACGAGCGATCTCCTGAAGCTGCGCACCCTCGGCAGCGATCTCGAAGGCCATCCCACGCCGAGATTGCCGTTTGCGGACGTGGCCACCGGCTCGCTCGGCCAGGGCCTTGGCATCGGCGTCGGCATGGCGCTCGCCGCCAAGCTCGACATGCTCGACTATCGCACTTACGTCCTCTGCGGCGACGGTGAAATCGCCGAAGGCGCCATCTGGGAAGCCGCCTCGCTCGCCGGCTATTACAAGCTGAACAATCTTATCGCCATCGTGGACGTCAACCGCCTCGGCCAAAGCCAGGAAACCGCGTTCGGCCATCACATCGAGATTTACGCGAAGCGCTTCGCCTCCTTCGGTTGGCGCGTCGAGGAAATCGACGGGCACGACATGGACGAAATCCTCGAAGTGCTCGCCGCCGTCGGCCTCGGAGAGCAACCCCTGGTCATTCTCGCTAAAACACTCAAAGGTGCTGGCATCTCGTTCATCCAAGACAAGGAAGGCTGGCACGGCAAACCGTTGAACAAGGATGAAGCCGCGCGCGCCATCGCCGAACTTCAGCCTCGCGCCAAAACCGGCACGGACGTCAAGATTCCCGCCCCGAGCCAGTTGCCCGCGCCGAACAACACCGCTCCCGCAAGCTATCCGGCCCTGACCTACAAGCTCGGTGATAAAGTCGCCACCCGCGAAGCTTACGGCGCCGCCCTGGTCCGCATTGGCACCGTTGATCCGCGCGTCGTCGCGCTGGACGGCGACACCAAGAACTCCACCTACGCGGAGAAATTTTTCCAGAAATTCCCCGAACGTTCCACCGAGTGTTTCATTGCGGAACAAAACCTCGTCGGCGTGGCCACCGGTTTCGGCACGCGCGGCAAGGTGCCGTTCGCGTCCACCTTCGCCACCTTCTTCACCCGCGCCGCCGATCAAATCCGCGTCGCCGGCATTTCGATGGCGAATCTGAAACTCGTCGGCTCGCACGTCGGCGTGAGCATTGGCGAAGACGGCCCGTCGCAGATGGCGTTGGAGGACATCGCGCTCATGCGCGCCATCGCCGGCAGCAAGGTCTTGTATCCTGCCGACGCCGTGGCCGCGGAAAAGTTGATCGAAGAAATGTCGAAGGAACGCGGCATTCATTTCCTGCGCACCTCGCGCCCGAAAACGCCGGTCATTTACAATAATGACGAACAATTCCCTATCGGCGGCGCGAAAGTTCTGCGCCAAAATGCCGGGGACAAAGTGACCGTCGTCGGCGCCGGTGTGACGTTGTATGAAGCGCTGAAAGCCGCTGACACGTTGAAGGGCGAAGGCATCGGCATCACCGTCGTTGACGCCTACAGCATCAAGCCGCTCGGCACGGACGTCATCAAAGCCGCCGCCCAAAAAACCGGCAACACCGTCATCACCGTCGAGGATCATTATGCCGAAGGCGGCATCGGCGATGCAGTCGCGGGCGAACTGAGCGTCCACGGCATCAAAGTTCACAAGCTGGCCGTGCGCGAATTGCCGCACTCCGGCAAACCCGAGGAACTGCTCGCCAAATACGGCATCGACGCCGCCGCGATCGTGAAAGCCGTCAAGGCGCTGTAACTAATCGTAAAAGAATTCAAAGGCGCGGAGTCTCTCCGCGCCTTTTATATTTCTGTAGGAGACGACGTGAGGAGTCTCACGACTTTTCTGCGCGGAAAAAATTAGAGACTCCTCACGTCGTCTTCTACTTTCAGGAATGAACCTGGGTTGAAAAACCGCGCGTTCACCACTATTTTCCCGCGATGCTTTCCGAGCGCGAATACATGCGAACGCCACGCAGCCGTTGGTGGCTGTCCGCGACCGTCGTGCTGGTCGCGATCAACATCGTCGTTTATATAATTCAAACGCGGATTCTGCCGGACTCGTTCACGAAGCAATATCTGGAGTTGAGCCTGTTCGGCTTGCATCACGGTTATGTCTGGCAATTGATTACCTACCAATTCCTTCACGGAAGCATTCCCCATATTTTGTTGAATTGCTGGGCCCTGTTCGTCTTCGGCCGGGACGTCGAGTGGACGGTGGGCAAACCGCGTTTTCTCGCGCTCTATTTTTCCAGCGGCGTGATTGGCGGGCTATTTCAAATGGCGGCGGCATTGCTGTGGCCGCAATACTTCGGCGGTCTGGAACACGCGGCTTACGAAGCCGTCATCGGCGCCTCCGCGAGCGTCTTCGGGATCGTCGCGGCTTTCGCCATGCTTTTCCCGAATCAACGGCTCATTATGCTTCTGTTCTTCGTTATCCCTCTGAACATTCGAGCCAGATCGTTGTTGTGGCTGGTATTGATAATAACCACGATCGGCATCTCCCTTCCCAATTCCAGCCTGGTGCGGCTGATCGGCGGCAACGTCGCTCACTTCGCGCATTTCGGCGGCATTCTGACCGGCATTGCCGTGAGCCGGTTCTATTTTCTGCGATTTTTGCCGCCTCGCGCTGCCGACGAATAGCAAGTTTTCCTTCGCGCAGAATTCCTAAAACCCGCAAACACACCGGGAACAAGAACTGCGTTGAAATGTCGTATCTTCGCGGCTATTTTCATCCACGATGGGTCTTGCAGATCGACATTACATGACAAAAGGCTCCAACGGCGTGCCGTGGTCGATGACCGGCATGTTGATGGTCGTGCTGATTGTTGTGTTCGCGTTGCAGTGCATTAACGATGTCCACATTCAAAGGCCGATTGAACGCTGGCTGGCGTTGACGCCCGAATGCTTCACGCGCGGCTACGTGTGGCAGCTTCTCACGTTTCAGTTTTTGCACGTGGATCTCTGGCATATTGCGGGCAATCTCATTTGCCTTTGGTTTTTTGGCCGCTTTGTGGAAAACGTGCTGGGCAGACAGCGTTTTCTCGTGGCCTATTTCGGCTGCGGCGTCATTGGTGGTTTGTTGCAGTGCCTTTTGCTGGTGCTGTTTCCGAATCATTTCTTTGCAGGCGCAGTGTACGGCGCGTCAGCGGGGATTATGGGAATCTTCGCCATTTACGCCCTCCTCCTCCCGGAGAGTGACGTTCGATTATATTTTATCCTCCCGATTTCCGCCAAGGTGCTGCTCTGGGCAGCCGGCGCCGTTTCACTGTTTTTCACGATTGTGCCTTCCCCACGCGGAGGTGGAATCGCCCACGCCGCGCATCTCGGCGGCCTGCTCGCCGGCATTGCCTGGGTGAAACTGGGCTGGCACCGCGATTTCGTGCAACTCCCCTGGGAAGGCTGGTTCAGTGGCCGCAAGCTGTTCCGTGAACGCGCGCGCAAGAGCGAACTTGTTCATACCAGCCCGCTGAAAATTCCGCGTCTATCCCGCTCCAAAGCCGAAGACTCGGCCGATCTGCCGCAGGAGGAATTCATCAGCCGCGAAGTCGATCCCATCCTCGATAAAATTTCCCAGCACGGCATTCAAAGCCTGACCGAGCGGGAACGCAAGATTCTCGAAGCCGCGCGCAACAAGATGGCGAAGCGGTAAGCGTGAAACGTGAAACGTAAAACGTGAATTCGGCAACTGGCTCTCGCCAATATTCACGTTTCACGCATCACGTTTCACATTTGACGAACGCCCCTCGACAAACCACCACCCCTTTCCTACAGTCCCCTTATGATTCAACGCTATTCGCGCCCCGAAATGCGGGCCATCTGGACCGACGAAAACAAACTCAGGATTTGGCTGCAAATCGAGTTGCTCGCCAGCGAAGCGCTGGTGAAGGAAGGCGTCGTGCCCGAAGCGGATTTCGCCAAAATCAAGGCCGGCGCGGAGCAATGGTTCGCTGACCCAAAAGGCTTCGTCGAGCGGGCGAAGGAAATCGAAAAACTCCGCAATCATGATGTCATCGCCTTCACCGAGGCGGTCGCGGAAAAAATCAACGACACCGCCAGCCGCTGGTTTCATTTCGGCCTCACCAGCAGCGACATCGTGGACACCGCCTTCGCCGTGCAGATGGTTCAAAGCGCGGATATTTTGATTGCCGATATCGAAAAACTGCTGCCCATCATCGCCCGCCGCGCGAACGAGCACAAAATGACGCCGTGCATTGGCCGCAGCCACGGCATCCACGGCGAACCCACCACCTTCGGCCTCAAGCTGGCACTCATGCACGACGAATTCCATCGCGCGCACGAACGCCTCAAGCGCGCCCGTGAAGTCGTGGCGATTGGCAAACTTTCCGGCGCCGTCGGCACCAACGCGCACCTGTCGCCATCCATCGAAGAACACGTTTGCAAAAAACTCGGCCTGCGTCCGGCGCCCATCGCCACGCAGGTCGTCCAGCGCGATATCCACGCTGAGTTCATGAACACGCTGGCGCTCATCGCGGCCGGAATTGAACGCTGGGCGGTCGAGTTCCGCCATTTGCAACGCACGGAAGTTTTGGAAGCCGAAGAACCGTTCGCCAAAGGCCAAAAAGGCAGCAGCGCCATGCCGCACAAACGCAATCCCATCACCTGGGAGCGCCTCACCGGCCTCGCGCGCGTCATCCGCGGCAACGCCATTGCGGCGCTTGAAGACGTCGCCCTGTGGCATGAGCGCGACATCAGCCACAGCAGCGTGGAGCGGATTATTTTTCCCGATTCCTGCACTTTGCTCGATTATATGTTCGGACTGCTCACGCGCCTCATGGACGGCCTGAACGTGTATCCCGAGAACATGAAAAAGAATCTCGGCCTGAGCCTCGGCATGTGGAATTCGCAAACCGTGCTGCTCGCCTTGATCCGAAAAGGCCTCACGCGCGAACAGGCCTACGAACTGGTCCAGCGCAACGCCATGAAAACCTGGGAAGTCAAACATGCCGGCCGTGACGATGCGGATTTTGTGGAACAACTCAAGTCCGACCCCGAAGTCGCCAAACATTTCACCAAAGGCGAATTGGAAAAATTATGCTCGCTGGATTTCCATTTGAAGGAAGTCGGGAATCGGTTTAAGAAATTGGGTATCTAAATAAAGCGCAACCATGGCCTTCCGAATCCACGATAGCGTCGTTCGCGGCGAGATTGACAATCGCGAAAAAGGAATCGTGCGCGGCAAAATCTGGGTCATGGGACGCGAAGAACCGGTCACGCTCGAACTCAAGGGCAACGCCTGGCCTGACCTGGCTGGCTGCCTGCTGAAATTCAATAATCCCAGTGAATTAACCAAACACTCGGGACTTGATTCGTTGAACCCAATGTCACATCCGCTGCAGCATCGATGCTTTGAAAGCGCGCAGAAATACTGGCATCTGGCGGACGAACTGGACCTGGACCAGGGCGAGCATGAAGATTTGGGCCAGTTCATTTTTGAATTTCAAACGACCGGCGTCAAACTGGCCGGAGCGCTGAACGGAATCGCCGAAGGCCACGCGTATGAGGACAACTCGTTCACGGTGGCTTACCTCAAACGCGCTCTGGATCCTTTGCACAAATCGCAAGCCGGGCTTGAGGCCGTTGCTCCCCAAAAATTGTTGCCCAATGAAGCCATCACCGAAGCGCGCCGGGAATTGTTTGAAATCCGCGAAGGGATTTTAAAGCTGATGGATGAATTGCGCGGGCGCGGTTGAAACCGGCGCGCCGTCACTCTGTCACCCTCTTTCTTCCTCGGTACACCGCCAGAAAATAAACCAGCACCGCGCCCGACGCCGCGGAGAGTCCGCTCCAAAACAGGCACCAACGTGTTCCGGTTGCCCCCGTGCAGGCCGCAAACCACGCGCCGGTGCCGAGGTATCCCACCAGGTTTCCCACGCCATTGTTCATAAGCGTTATCAGCGCCTGCGCCCGCGCGCGCCATTCAGCGCCAACGCGTTGATCAATGTAAATTTGCGCCGTGATATACACCGGCACAAACGATGCGCCGTGCAAAAACACTCCGGCCAATAGCCAGAATTTGCTGTTCAACGCGCACAAGGCAAATCGCATCACCGCAAAGCAAAGCCCGGATACGAAAATCCATTTCAGCCGCCATTTCGCCAGGAGCGCGCCCAGCGTGAACATGCAGATGAGTTCCGTGACCTGCCCGAGCGACATCCACGCGCTGGTATGTTGCAAACCAAGCTCGCGCATGTGCGGCGGTGTAAACGGATAAAACGCCGCAATCGGAATCGACCAGAGCGCGATCGTGATGAACACAACGCGATGGTCCGGATGCTTGAACAATGTCAGCGCGTCCCAGCCGAGGCGTTGCCGCAAGGTCAATGGCGTTGATGACCGCGGTGTTTCCACCGGCGGCAGAAAAAAAGTGAATCCCGAGACGAGCAGCCACCCCGCCGCGCAGGCGTAACCAGCGCGCGGAGACTGGTCCGCGTTGAGCGCGCTGACAATTCCGCAGCCAATCATCCAGCCGAGCGTGTACATGCCGCGAATCGGCCCGAACTCCAGTTGGGAATTCGCGAGCCGCGCAAAAATGATCGCCGAAGAAAGGCTCATCAGCGGCGCGGCGCACACGCAATACAGTTGGATCAACCCCATCACGAGCCAGGGCTTCAGTCCGGCGTGAATCGCCGTCGAAACAACGGCGATCATCAGCGCCGTCGCGAACGTGAGGCCGCGCAGCACTTTCACCGGAGAGAAATGTCGGTCGGCAATGGCGCCGAAAATGAGCGGCGAGACGAACGCTGCCAGCGCGGTTGCCGCATAGGCGTAGGGCCGAAGCATTTCATAGCCGTTGGCCTGGAGCACGGAGGTCAGCGGCACCAGCCACATGGCCGCCGCGGCGCCCTGAATCAGGAATAGCGCCACCAGTTCGGCATACTGAGTCTTGCGAATCGTCGTCAGCACGCGCGAATAGTGGCACGGGCGTCTCGCCCGTGCGAATTGAATCGAAACGCACGGGCGAGACGCCCGTGCCACTGGAAAAAGCGAACGGCGCCCCTCGGAATTTTCGGACGGGCGCCGAAGCTTTAATTATTTAGCTGCCGAATTATCGGCGGGAGCCGAGAAACAACTGCAGCACGTACCAGAACATCAGCGCGACCGACGCAAACATGTCCAGCGCTGCCGCCACGTAACGGTCTTCCGGGTAATGATAAAGCACATTGGACGTGTCATAGAGAATCGCGCCGCCCGCGAGCGCAACCATGGCCACGCTGAAGAAAGTTCCGAGGTTGAAACCAAAAATCACGCCCCCCGCAATCATAACCAACGCCACGATTCCGCCCCAGAAAAGAAGGCCACGGAGGAACGAGAAATCTTTCCGCGTCATAAACACCACCAGCGACAGACCGACAAACCCCAAAAACGTCACGGCCGCGGCGCTGGCGATCGCACCGTGAGCGAAGTGGTCCGCCACGTAAAGCAGCGGCACAAAGATGATGGCTTCCACCACCACGTAGGCGGCCAGCGCGGCATATTGCGCCGCCTGCGAGGCCGAACTATACGCCACCTTGCGGGCCATCCACGCAACCACCATAAATCCGCCGAGAACCAGCAGCCAGTTTGCGCCCAACAACGCGCTCGCGATGCTGTCTGCGATTCCCGTCTTGAACATCGCGATCTCCAGCAGCACGAATGCGAGGACCGCGCCGAACAGATGGTTGTAGGCGCGCGCGATGAAACGCCCGCGTGAATTGGCGTCCAGTTCAATGACTGGCGTGGCTTGCGAATAGGCTTGCATGCTCATTGTGTCTTGTTTTGTTTCGGTCTTTTTTGTTTTCGGGATTATAAACGTCCTCTTTTTTGCGTCAAATGCGCAAACCGCAGCCGGAACAGCATTTAAAGCAGGTCCCGGGCCAAAACGGCTTCCGCTTATTCGATCTCAATGCCGACCGGGCAATGATCCGAGCCTTCGATTTCCGAGCGAATGAACGCGCTCTTCAATCGCGGACGCAGCGCTTTGCTGATCAGAAAATAATCGATGCGCCAGCCTATGTTTCTCCGGCGCGCGCCGCTGAAGGGACTCCACCACGTGTAATGGCCCCCGCCCTTTTCAAATTCCCGAAACGTGTCCACAAAGCCAGCCTTGACGATTTTGTCAAAGCCGGCGCGCTCCTCCGGCGTGAAACCGTGGTTGTGAACGTTCGACTTCGGGTTCGTCAAATCAATCTCGGTATGCGCGACGTTGAGGTCACCGCAGAAAATTACCGGCTTTTTCTTTTCGAGATTTTTCAGGTAGGCGAGAAAATCGGTGTCCCAGCGCTGCCGGTAAGGCAGGCGCGTCAGGTCGCGCTTGGAGTTCGGCACGTAGACATTCACCACGAAAAAATCATCCAGTTCAGCGGTCAGCACGCGGCCCTCTTTGTCGTGCTCCACGATGCCGATGTGCGGCGCGACGTTTACCGGCCGTTTCTTGACGAAAATCGCCGTGCCGGAATAACCTTTCTTCTCCGCGCAATTCCAGAACGCAGTGTAGGGCGCGGGCCAAAGCTGGTCCACATCGTCCGGCCCGCACTTGATTTCCTGGAGGCAAAGCACGTCGGGGCTTTCGCGCTCGAGATATTCGAGAAAATTCTTCCGCAGCACCGCCCGCAGGCCGTTGACGTTCCAGGAAATGAGTTTCACGGGGCCATTAAAAATTAAAAATGCGAAATTAAAAACGAAAAAAGGGAGTGGATATTCATCGCGTTTTTCATTTTGAATTGTCCTCTTCTGCATTAAATTGGCCAAGTTCGATGATAGCGAAACCAGTTCAGTCACAAACTGCGCAACCGGCCTTCCGGGTCAGCGATGAGCGTTTGATCAAAATCACGCCCAGCGCCGCCAGGCGCGTGACGATGCTGCTCCAAAAGCAGAATCGCCCGAATGGCGTGCTGCGGGTTTCGGTGGTCGGCGGCGGGTGCTCGGGTCTGCAATACAAAATGGACTTGCAGGACAACCCGGCCAATCGCGATTTCCTCGTGGAAACCTGCGGCGTGCGCGTGGTGGTGGACCCCAAGAGCGCGCTCTACGTGACCGGCAGCGAACTGGATTATCTCGATGCCCTGCAAGGCGGCTTCAAAGTGAAAAACCCGAACGCCGCCACCAGTTGCTCCTGCGGCGAAAGTTTCAGCGCGTAGCCGACAGTCCTGAGTCCTCGGTCCATAGTCCATCGCATTTGCCCTTCAGGCGTGTCTTGACTGTGGACTGTGGACTGTGGACTGTGGACTTCAATGACGGACTATTTCGCCCTGCTGAATGAACCACGCCGCCCCTGGCTCGATGCTGATTTGCTCAAGGAAAAATTCCTCACGCTGTCCGCGAGTGTGCATCCGGACCGCGTGCATCATTTGGGCGAAGCGGAACGCGCCGCGGCGCAGGAACGCTACACCGAGCTGAACGCCGCCTACCATCACCTGCGCGAACCCAGGGAGCGGCTGCACCATTTGCTCGAGCTGGAACTCGGTTCGTTGCCCAAGGATGTCCAACGCATCCCCTCGGAGTTGATGGATTTATCGCTGGAAGTCGGCGAGGCGTGCCGGGAAGGCGATGCCTTTCTGGCCGAAAAGGCAAAAGTCACATCGCCACTGCTGCAGGTCGCGTTTTTTGAACGAGGCCAGGAGTTTGCGGACAAGTTGCAAGCGCTTCGCCAGCGGGTGAATTCGTTAAACGAAGGACTGAACGCAGAACTGAAACAAATCGACGGCGCATGGCAAAGCGACCCCAGTCCGCGCGATGGGCTTTTGAATCGCCTGGAAACACTTTACCGGCTCTTCAGCTACTTCGCGCGTTGGACCGCGCAAATCCAGGAACGGGTCGTGCGGCTTTCGTTTTAACGTGGATTCGAAGAATCATCTTGGGATATTGCCTATGCGGTGGTTAGCAGGGCGCGCCACTCCGTGCGCGCCGAGGCCAAGAAAACACTGCGACTATTGAATCTCTTTCAAATCGACGGCGCGCGCGGAGCAACGCGCCCTACCTTAGCGACCGGCGCAGATGCCGCCACAATAGTTGTGGAATTGCTCCGGCGCGCATCTTTGTCCAAGCGCGGGACAATTTTTGGACAGATTTTGCCTCGCTCAGCCGTTTTCCCCGGCGTATTCCGTCGGATGCCGCGTTGGTACGTACTCTGCTGAAATAGAACCATGCAACAGTTACAGAAAGCAATTCTGTATCGCCCCGCGCCTTCCGCATCCATGGAAGACGCCCTGTCCTCCTTTAAATCCGCCGGAATGCGTTCGGCTTCCTGCTGACGCTCTTCTGAATTGGGTTTGGTTCCCGGCGGCCTGTGCAAGCAGGCCGCCGGTTTTTTGTTAATCCGCTCAGACCTCAAGTTCCGGTGGTTGCACCCTGTTTGAACGCATCCTGGTTCTGGTCCGCCGCATTCAGGCCGGCGTCCAGCTTCGCGCGGAATTCACTATCAAAGTCCTGCAAGTCATGCACGGAAACATTGACCAGCGAACCGGCGGGCACCTCGCCGTCGTCGCCCTTGGAAGTCATCACGCGCATCGTGATCAAGTCGTTTTCGCCCGCGTTTTTCAATTTGTCGTCCTGGCCGGGTTCGACTTTCAACAAATCGCCTTCGCTCAGGTTCCCCGCCGGGCTGGAATCCTTGGCGGAAGTCACACTGATGACTTTCGACACCGGATAAATATGCTTCGGATCCGCGAACGCTTTCGAGACGTCCGGCAATACCGGGTCTTTGCCGCTCTGCGCCTGTTCCGCCAGCGCCTTTTTCTCGGCGATGGTCTGGTCAATCTGGTTCTTCAGCGCCTCTTTGGTGTCCTTGTCGATGGGAGTCGCGTTCGGATTCGGCTTGCCCGCCTCTTCCTGCTCGTGTTCGGCCGCGGCCAATTTCGCTTCCGCGTTTCGCGCCTGCAATTCAGCCTGCGCCTGCGCTGCTTTGGCCTCGGAAATTTCCGCCTGGTCCTGCGCCGTCTGCGCGGCTGCTGCCGCCTTGTCCGCTTCCTCGCGCGCCGCCTGCGCTTCCGCGCGGGCCTGATCAACGCTCATTTGCGCCTCGTAATGATCCTGCAAATACGAAGCCACCATCCAGTCCGTCACCCAATACGACGGCGTCGGATAGACATCATACGTCGTCCAGTAAGGACCGTAATACGCATGATACCAGCCGTAGCTGTCCCAACCCCAATGATAATGGAACGGATGCACGATCACCACGCCCGCCGGCGTGTACCAATAAGGATCATACCATCTCACGAACGGCCTCATCACGAACACCGGATGATACACAAAACCAAAACGGCCGCGGTCATAATGATTCACAATGACCACCTTGTTCACGGTTTTGGTCACGGTCTTGTTCACGATTCGTTCGTGAACATCATATTTCACCGTTTCCGTGGCGCGCACTTTTCCGTCGCGGCCAAACTCATGATTGCTGACATCGCGCGAACCGTCCTTATGGTCCACTTCCTCCTGGCGCACGCGCCCGGTGGCATCGAAACGCGAAACTTGTTTGGAACCATCGGTGCGATCCACTTCCTCCGATTGCTTCCTGCCGGTAACGTCGAATTTCGAGACGTGCTCGCCGTCGGACTCTTTCTCCGCGCGAGTGCGCACCCTGCCTGAGGCCGATGTCTCTTCATAACCATTCGCCGTGTTGTGCCGGGTCAATGAATCTTTGGAGGAATCACGCCGGGATTCGCGGTCTGACTGTGATCTGTCCGTACCTCCCTGTCTCGGGCCATTGTTGTCGGCGTTCCTTCCAGCGCGGTGATTGCCGGGAGCGGGATTATCGCCGCCAAACAAGTCGCTGTTTCTGCGCCCCTGCTCCTGGCCGCGGCCAGCAGCGCCGTTGGTCTGGTTGCCGTCGCCATTTTGCCGTTGTGAACGCCGCGAGTTTTGTCCGTCGCCATTGTTCCTGGACTGCCTGTCCCTGGCATAGCCAACGACCGTTCCAGCGGCCACCGCCATGGCGATGGCGCCAATGTAAATTGTGTTCAATCGCTTCATTTTCGCAAAGTATCTCACTTAGCCACACGTGGTATGTGGTTGGTATTCAATTTTTTGGGGGATTTTCTCCACCATCAGGAGCTCATTCAGGCCCCGTGGTTAGACTGCCGGCAGCGCCCGGCATTCATTTTTATTCCTGCCGAAACGCCACCACGCTGAGAGGAGGCAAGGTCAACACCGCCGAGCAAGGGTGCCCGTGCGATTTGTGTTCTTCCGATACCACGCCACCCAGATTCCCCACATTGCTGCCGCCGTAAATACCCGCGTCGCTATTGAGCACTTCGAGCCATTTGCCGGCACTTGGCAACCCGATACGATAGTCAAACCTGGGCACCGGAGTCAAATTCAACACAACCGCCACACGGCGCGTCCCATCCGGCAATTGGCGCATGAAAGAAAGCACGCTGTTGTCATTGTCGGCGCAATCAATCCAGTAAAAACCCGCATGATCATAGTCCGCCTGCCACAAACCCGGTTCCTGCGTGTACAGTTTGTTCAAGTCCTCGACCATTTTTTGCAGACCGCGATGATACGGTCCCGCGCCGAGCAGCCACCAATCCACTTCGCCATTCGCATTCCATTCGTGGCTTTGCCCGATCTCGCCGCCCATGAACAGCAATTTCTTTCCCGGGAACATCCACTGATACGCCAGCAACGCGCGCAAGTTCGCGAACCGCTGCCAATCGTCGCCCGGCATGCGGCCCAGCAGCGAGTGTTTGCCGTGCACGACCTCATCATGCGAGAGCGGCAAAATGAAGTTCTCGTGATGATGATACAGCATCGCGAACGTGAGATCGTTCTGATGATATTTCCGGTGGATCGGCTCGTGCGTAAAATAACCCAGCGTGTCGTGCATCCAGCCCATGTTCCACTTGAAGGAAAATCCCAGCCCGCCGATGTAGGGCGGCCGCGTGACCTGCGGCCAGGCGGTCGATTCTTCCGCCACCGTGATGACACCCGGGCATTCCACGTGCGTGATATGGTTGAACGCCCGCAGAAATTCAATCGCCTCCAGATTCTCGCGTCCGCCGTATTGGTTCGGAATCCATTCACCCTCTTTGCGCGAGTAATCCAGGTAAAGCATGGACGCAACCGCATCCACGCGCAGGCCATCGACATGATAATGGTCGCACCAGAACAGCGCGTTGGCCGTCAGGAAATTGGCGACCTCATGCCGTCCGAAATTGAAAATCAATGTGCCCCAATCCTGGTGCGCGCCTTTGCGCGGGTCCGCATGCTCGTATAGCGCGGTCCCGTCGAAATTCGCCAGCGCCCATTCATCGCGCGGAAAATGCGCCGGCACCCAATCAATCAGCACGCCGATGCCGGCTTCGTGCAGGCTGTTTACCAAAAACTTAAAATCCTCCGGCGTTCCGTAACGGCTCGTCGGCGCGTAAAACCCGGTCACTTGGTAGCCCCACGAGGGATAAAATGCGTGCTCTGCCACCGGCATGAATTCCACATGCGTGAATCCCATCTGCTTCACGTATTCGACCAGCGGCCGCGCGAGGTCGCGATAGCCAAGCGATTCGTTCGCGGTTTTTTTTCGCCACGAACCGATATGCATTTCGTAAATGCTCAACGGCGACCGCAACGCGTCCCGTGACCGGCGTTTTTCCATCCATGGCTGGTCGGTCCACTTGAATTTTTTCACGTCCCAGACAATGGCCGCATTTTTCGGCGGATTCTCAAAGAAAAACCCGTACGGATCGGTTTTTAAAACAATGTGTCCGTGCGTGTTCCGGACTTCGAATTTGTAAATCGCGCCTTCGCCGACGCCCGGAATGAAAATTTCCCACACTCCTGACGGCCCGAGCGACCGCATCATGTGATAGCGCCCGTCCCAACCGTTGAAACTGCCCACCACGCTGATGTGCTGCGCGTTCGGCGCCCACACGGCGAAGCTCGTTCCCGGCACGCCATCGATCACGCGCAATTGCGCGCCGAGCTTTTCGAAAATGCGCCGCTCGTCGCCCTTGCCAAACAAATACAAATCCGACTCGCCCAGCGTGGGCAAAAACGAATAGGCATCCCGCGTGCGATAGGTGTGTTTCTTTTTGTCGGTGATGACCAAATCGTACGCGTAAACCTGGCTGGCCGCCTTGGTGACGCCTTCGAAAACATCCGAGTGCGGCAGGCGTTCGAGTTTGAAGCTGGGCCGGCCCTTCTCATGCACCGGCTGCACTTCGACTTTCGACGCATTCGGCAACAGCGCGCGCACCACCAATCCCGAACCGTCTCCCAAAGGATGCATCCCCAGCAATTGATGCGGCGAACGTTGATTAACCTCGACCAAACTCCGAAGTTCTTCCTGGGTTAGTACCATGATGCACGCAATTTAGCAGACATTCCAAAAACGGCATTAGAAAACAACACCCATATCCTCCGGTGAGCAGTTGTTGCTCCTCATGGAGTGTTGCGAAGACTCAGCCGCGAGGCATGTACTGCTGATGCTTGGGTAATGCAGCTTCCATCAAATCCCAACTTGGCGCGTCGGACACAAAAATGTCCATCGCAGGCTTAAACCAGCTTGGATCATCCAGACTCGAAGCAGTAATCCCGATAATGCCGCGTTCCGGATTTTCGGCGCCCGTCAGGCGAGAGCCGCATTTCGCGCAAAAGCCACGCAAATTATGACCCCCTGCCAAAACTCGGCGTCCCGTAGCGTTGAAGGTTGCCTTTGACAACCTTGAATGCCTTGAACGGCACAATCACCGCGGGCACGTAGGGACCGCCCGTAATCTGCTGGCAATCCCGGCAATGACATTTGAGCATCAGCAAAGGCTCGAAACTGCATTCATAGCGCACTTCACCACAAACACAGCCGCCGGTAAGAGGAAGTTTCATGGAATCTAGCTACCCCATTTCGGCAAATTTTCCACTGGAGTTTTGAAAAATATTCCGCTTTCAGATCGCCCAATCTATCCGCTCCCCTTTCGATTCCTTGTAACTTTCGGCCCGCGCTATCCCTCCAGAATTGCATGCGGAACCAACCCCTGCTTCTGCCGGCAATTTTTTGTCTGGTCGCCACAACCCTGTCGGCAGCGACGTTTAAGGTCAATTCACTTGCTGACCTCGAAACCGCCGTGTCGAACGCGACGTCCGGCTCAACGATTGTTCTCGCGAATGGCGTTTATACTTCGAGCAATGCCATTCGCATCACGCGCCAAGGGACGGCGAAGCGGCCCATCACGATTTGCGCCGAAAGTGTCGGCGGGGCGGAAATCACCGGCGCGGACGGTTTCCACCTCGAACCACCCGCCGCATGGATCATCATCAAAGGTTTCAAATTCACTCACGGAGTCGGGCAGGAACACACACTTGTCGGCGGAGAAGAAATTGCCGCCGGCGCGAACCACTGCCGCTATACTCGTTGCACCTTCCAACTCACCGGCCGCGGACATTACCTGATGATCAGCGGCGATGATGCTGAAATCGATCATAACACGTTCCAGAATAAATTTACAGAGGGCCAGATGATCATCGTTCACGGTCCTGGCACGAACCAGATGGCGCAGCGCACGTGGATTCACCACAATTTTTTCAACAACTTTCGCGATACCCACGAGAACAACTGCTCCGCCATTCAAATCGGCGTCAGTTGGCGGAGCATGGCGGCCGCTCACGCGCTGGTGGAATCCAATCTGTTCCTGCATTGCCACGGCGAAAATGAAAACATCTGCAACAAATCCTGCGAGAATACCTATCGCTTTAACACTTTCGGCGAGGGTTGCAGTGAATTGTCCCTGCGCCATGGCAACGCCAATATCGTTTACGCCAACTTTTTCCTCGGCAGCGAAGGTATTCGCATCTTTGGCCATGATGACAAAATTTTCAGCAATTATTTCGAGAAATGCTCTCGCGCCATCCACATCGGCAATGGCGATGGCATCATCCCGCCGGCCAAACTGACCGCACATGATCGTCCCGACCACATCCAGGTGGTTTTCAACACGCTCGTCGATAATAGGAAAAGCCTGATGATGCTGGAGCGTCGCAGAGGCGGGCTCGGCGCGAAGGATTTCACGTTTGCGAACAACATTATCGTCACTCCAGGCAAGGCCGTGGATATCAACGGTCCGCTCACGAATGCATTCTGGCGGGGGAACATCATTTGGGGCTGCACCAACGATGTCGGGAACATTCCGGAAAGCGGATACAGGCTCATGGATCCGAAACTGGCGCGGGATGCGCAGGGTGAATGGCATCTTCAAAAAGGCAGTCCGGCCATTGCCGCCGGAGTTGGTTCATATCCATTTGTCACGATGGACATCGACGGACAAAAGCGCCGTGGCAAGCTCGACGTGGGCGCCGATCAATTCACGCGAGGGAAAATCATCAATCGCATTCTGACTCCGGCAGATGTTGGCCCGGAAGCTCCCTGAACCGTCTTGCGCGAGATGTGTTCAGCAAGGCTGATGGCCCCAATCGTTCTCCTTCATCTCTTTTTCAAATAAGGCCCATTGTTCTTCCTTCGTGAGCTGATCGGCGGACGCCGGCGCTGGGGCAGCAGGCGTGGCTTCCCCGGGCTTTGCTTTCAGCACTTCACCCTGAGGTGCGGGCTCGCCGCGTTTTTCCGGTTCGTTCATGATTGATTCCTGGGACGCTAAACTATTTAGGAGCAATTTTCAATCGTCCGCCGCGCTTTGAACAAGGACTTTTACGCGAATTTCATTAATTCGCGCGAATTTCCGAATCAAAATTCGCGCAATTCGCGTAAAGCCTCTTCATCCATTTCCCAAATCCACCACGCGCGCGCCGGGGATTCGCTCGGCGATTATATGCCGCGCGAGGTTCACCCACGAGCGGCAACGATCCAAAACGATGCCGTCCGAAGTCGCAATCGGATTGTTCGTATGAGAAAGCTCGCGGTCAGGGCTGAACACAACCTCCACTTCGCAATTCCAGCGATTGGTCTTCGCGATTTCGATAATCGCCGCCTTCAACCGGCCGCTGTTCGACACCGGCTTGTCCAGCCACCAGCGGCATCCCGCCGCGCCCGATGCCGCGATGGTTTCTCCCACCAATTGCAACGCTGGAATCGTTTCACTAACCTTGCGGTAGCGTCGATGAATGCCGGCGATGTCCCGGCAGCATCCGTCCCGCCCCCACAAAACCACTCCGCCGCTCAACGCGCTCTCGATCAGGGTCAGCACGTTGTAACCGTCAACCCAAAGTTCCCGCCCGCGAAGCTGCGCCAATTCGATCGTGCGCTCGCGACGGCGGCGGGCTTCATTTTCGGAACAGGCGTATCGTGAAATGGCCATCCGCTGGCGGACAGCGAGGGAATAGCGATTGCCCACCACTTCGAGCGCGGAGCGCGGCGCGTAATCCCGGTCGAGCAGCCAGCAAAAATCCGCCGCCGCGATTCGCAAGACGGGAAGCTGATCCACCGCGAATAATCTGAAATCCTCCGAAGCGGCGCCGCGATGAGCTTGAACCGGCATGCTTCTAATTTTGGGCAACTCGCGGCGTATCGCAAGCCCGCGAGAAGATTCAGCGGTCCAGGATGCAATCCAATTGCGCGCCGAGGATTTCAAGGCTGCCCTCGTTCCAAACGACAAAATTCGCTTTCGCGATTTTTTTCTCGATGGGAAATTGCGCGGCAATGCGCCGCTGAATTTGTTCCGCCGACCAGCCGCGTTGTTGCAAGCGCTTCATCTGCGTTGCCGCCGAGCAGGCCACGCAAATCGTCGCGTCGAGTTCATTGTCGGCGCTGGTTTCAAACAACAGCGGAATAACCACGCAGCCTTTTGGAATTCCTTGGGTGCGCCACGCCCCGGCCTCAGCCCGCCACAAATCGCGAATGCGCGGATGCGTGATGTTCTCCAGCTTTTGACGGGCAGCGGGATCGGAGAAGACGATATCGGCGAGCGCGCTCCGGGACAATTGGCCATTCGGCGCCACGACCGCATTGCCAAAGGTTTGCTGAATCTCCTTCAGAGCCGGCTGGCCAGGCTCGACCACGCGCCGCGCCAGCAGGTCCGTGTCCACGACGGGAATGCCGCGTTCGGCGAGGATCTGAGCCGCAGCGGATTTGCCCATGCCAACACCGCCGGTAAGCCCGAATAATTTCATGGCGCATTCATGCTTCCGCCACGTGCTGAACGCAAGCGGAAAGCACGGCCTGATTGATTATTACGGCACCACCACGGCGCGATAGAAGCGGCTCATGTAATTGCTCGCTGCCGGGTCAACAAAGTTGATCGGCGGCGTGCCCGTGTAGACGTTCACCCAATTGGTGCTGAACAGGTTGCTGTTCGCCTGGATGACCACCGTCAGACCGGCGGCGACCGGGCCGGGTATGGAAATCTGGAAGGTCTTGTTGCTGCTCAGGAATTGCGGCGTCAGCGAGAAGGTCAGCGGTACGACGCTCACGTTTGTTGAAGCGACATCATCATCCGGATTCGGGTCCGGCGTTCCGGCGCTCACCGTTGCCAGGTTCGCGAAGCTGCCGAAGCTGTCGGGTTGAACTGTCAGCACCAATTCAGCACCCGAACCGACCGCCAAATCCCCAACATTCCAGTTCAAAGTGGCACCGACCCGGTTGACCGAACCCTGGGTTGTGTTGGTCCCGACGATGGTCGTGCCCAAAGGCAGTTGGTCGGCTACGAGCACATTGGTTGAAATCGAGGGACCATAATTCGTGACTGTCACAAAGAAAGTGACTGGCTGGCTTGAGATTGCCGTCGAATTTGTTGTCGTTATCAGCACTTCATTGTCACCCGACGTCCCGATTGTATCTGCGGTCGTGAGCGAAAGGATCCATCCGTTGCCGACAATACCTCCGCTGATCGGGGCGTCATCCTGGAAGAACAATTCCCACGCGCCGTTCGGGTTCCCTCCGCTGACCGAAGCCATAGTTGTGCCGTAGGGCGGCGGCGGCGGCGAAATGTGGGTTACCGGGGTATTCAGCGCCAGAAGAGCATTGATCAAATTCGTGCCATTGGGAGTGCCCAACCCCGTGCAAAGGTCGTAACCACGCGCGGCAAAAAACAAATTCGGGCTGCCACCCCAAGTATTGCCTCCGGTGGTGACGTCGTGAAAACAAGTGCTATAAAGCGAAGCATTAGTCGCAATCCCGTACAGTGCAGGGTTCAAGAAGCCAACCGGCGGCTGGCCATTAAGCGCGGCCTGCTCATTGATTAATGCGGCAAAACCACCCCACAGCGGCGACGCGCAACTCGTGCCCACAAAAATCCCCGCCTGACCGTTGCCAAATATGACAAAGACATTGTCCCCGGTAAGCGCCACGTCGGGGAAATCGCGCTTCGAGTTCGACCCGCCACGAGTGGTCATACTAATATTCGTCTGCCAGGAAGGTATGGCAAAAAATGGGCTGATCCCCCCGCTGCTCCCTTCGGGAGGACTCGCAGAGGGAGTAAAGTTCCAGACCGTTTCAGAATTATAAGTCGAACCGCTATCCGTGGTGAGGGTGGTACCGCCCACGCTTGTAACATTCGGACTATCTGACGGGAAAGGGACGACGCCCAGGAATGCATCAGAATCGCCAGATGCATTGAAGTAGGTTTGGCCCTGGACAGCCATTTGTTGGAAAATTTGCTCTGCCGCCAAATCCGGATTAAAAGTACCACCGCCCCACGAAGAACTGACCTGTTTCGCCAGATTATCATCGGCGATAGCGTTCAGCATATCTTCCCACGGAGCCGCAAGCGGGGCTTCATAGACATAAATGTTGTCCACTCCTGGCGCCATCGAAAGGACCATTTCGATATCCAGCGATACCTCGTCGACTCCCGGTCCAGGCACCGGAACACCTCCATCCACCGGCACAACAACAACATTAGGCACCTTGCCCGTCAATCCGATTTGCGCCTCGTAGGCCGCAATATCAGAAGCGAAAAATCCGTCAAATTGCACCAGCGCTACATTCTGGCCTGCTCCCGTCAGGGTTGTTCCGGGTATATAAGCCCTGCGAAAATCGTTGCCTTGATAGGAACCTTGAGGACCCGAACCAACATTGGGACTCGCAGCCTTCGCTTTCACTTTGGTTTTGCCATCAGGCATAGGGACCAGAGTCTTCAAGTGCGAATCCGCATGAGGAATGGAATAATTATTCAATCCGCTGACCTGGTAAATGGGCAGACTCGCGTCAACCACCGGATCCTTATCCGGCGCGAAGAACGTCCGGTTTTCCGTGGGATGCTGATAGGTCCGCAGGGTGACCTGGAACGCATTTTCAATATCCGCAGCCTTGCCCCGCACCGTCAAGACCAGCCGGTTGGCGTGCTTGTGAACGATTTCCAGGTGGTGCGCCGCAGCGAAATCGATGACCTGCTGATATTGCTTTTTCGTGGGACCGAACAGGTCCGTGAATTGGGCGGGTGTCAAGTAATGATGATAATTCTGGCTATTCGGATCCGACTGGTCGTGTATCAGATTGGTCAGCGCTTCCCGGTTTCTCAGGGGCAGGCTGATGGCGATCTCCATTGTTTTCGCGGAATCAAACAATCCGTTGGGATGAACCAGCCCGCGGCTCACCGGCGGTGGAACCTCATTGCGCAACGCCACGGTCCCGGGCGCCGCCAAACTTGAGAACACTGTGACGCCCGACAACACCACGCCGAGGCCAATTGCTAGTAAATCCTTCCGCATAAAAACTGAACGTATTTGGGTTTGCACTCCGGACCGGGCAGCACCCGAACGGTCCCCGGAGCTTTTATGAAAATTTCTTTGAATCGTTTTCATGTGGCTCAGGGGAAGACGGGCACCGGCAGATAAGCCGTTGGCTTGTTGGTTCCGGAGGTAATCTGTCCCGACTGCGGCAGGCTCGTGCCGGCCGCGTCGTCAAAGGTCAGGTTCACGTTGGTAATCGAATTCTGGCCGCCGGCGTGCGCCATGAACAGCGTGTCGTGCTGATCCGGCGCCACCAGCAGGCCATCGATGTCCTGCGGCGAACCGTGCGCCAGGTTGGTCAGCGTAATCGTGGCCTTCAAGACCTGGCCGACCAGGTTGCTCACATTGATGGTCGAGGGATACGGCGACGCGATGGCGTGGTCGTTGATGATAATTGTGCTGCCATTGGTGAAGGTCGTCGTGGCCGAACCCAATTGGAACCCGAACACCGCCGTTCCGATATTCGTCGTGTTGTCCTGCAACTGGAACGTGGCGACAATCTGCTGTCCGTTCGTGCCCATGGCGGTGAACGTGAACGGCCGCGAGACCGAGTGGCTGTTCGCCACCAGCGGACCATAGGTCTGTGTCGCCGGAGTCGGCGAAGGTGTCACGCCGCCGCCCGCGTTGAGCGTCGCGATGAGGTTGCCGACGTTCAAGCCGCCGGCGTCGCGGAAACCGAAGAGGACCGTGACCGTTTCATTGGAATCAATCACGTCATTCGGCGCGCCCGCGCCGGATTCCGAAACCAGCGCCGCGCCGGCCGGAATGACCGCGCTGCCGCTGGTGTCATGGATCGTGAGTGTCGCCGCGCTCGGCGCGCTCAGGATGCTGTTGCTCGGGCTGAGCAACTCCAGCAGCACCGTCTTGTTCGGTTGCACCACCGTGGTATCGATAATCTGCACCGAGAAGCTCTGGTTCGTCACACCGTTGGTGAACACCAGCGTGCCGTTCGTGGCAAAGTAATGCACGCCGTCAATCGCCGTGCCGTTCGTGGCCAGGAAATCCACCGTGGCCAGCGAGTTGGTCAAGCCGCTGCGGAACACGTTGATCGTGGCCAGGCCGTCGGTCTTGTTCACCGAATACGTCGCCTTCGAAAACTTGAAGCCGGAGGTCGCATCGATGATTTGCACCACCTGATTGCTGGGCGCCACGAGATGACCCGGACCCGTCGGGTTCTGCAGGTGGATGCTGAAGTCGCGTTCGCCCTGGGCGGAGACGTTGTTGATGATCGGCACAATGAACGTATTTGTCCCATTGCCGTTCGTGAACACCAGCGTGCCGCTGGTCGCCAGATAATCCACGCCCGCCACCGCCGTGCCGTCAGCGGTCGCATATTGCACTGACAGTGGAACCGTGTTGGAGTCGATGATTGGCGGTTCGACACTGGGATTATTGCACACCACCGTGATGAGCGCCTGGCCGGCGTCGCGGCGCACGACAATCGAGGTGTTCGTGAAGCTGATGCCGGCATCCGCATCCTGGATAATGATCGTATTCGTGCTCGGGAAAGCCAGTTGCGAACCGAGCGAGCTCGCGTTGGTGGAGAGTGCCACCGTGAAGAACAGGTCACCCGTCACCTGAGGATCATCCACGATCGGGACCACAATCGATTTCAGCGTCTGGCCCGGACCGAAGGTCAACGAACCGGAAGACCCGATATAGTTGGCGCCCGACACCGCGGTGCCGTCCGCCATGGCGTAATTGACCGAGGATGAAACATTCGTCGCGCCGATGCGGATGACGTTGACCGAGACCTGGCCGGCCGTTTCACGCACCGTGTTGGTCTGGTTTTGAAACGCGAAACCATTGTCGTTGTCGTTGATGAAAACCATGGCGTTGCTCGGAGACGCCAGGGTCGTGCCCGAACCGGCATCGGTGACCAGCGACACGCCGAAGTTCACCATTCCCTGCGCCACGCTGTTATCCACCAACGGAATCGTGAACGACCGGTTGGTCTGCCCGTCAGAGAAGGTCAAACTGTTGCTGACCGAGATGTAATTCAAGCCCGGCAGCCCAGTGCCCGGAGTCGTGTAATAGAAGGTCGAAATCGATCCGGACGAACCGCCCGTGCGAACGACCGTTACCACGGCGCCCGGGTCGCCTTCATTCGCGAAGAAATTTGTCGTGGCGAAGGACAACTTGCCGGGTGCGAACGTGGTGTCCTTGATGGTTAGCACCGCGTTGGACGGGTCGGCGATGGTGGCATTCAGGATGTTGCTGATGACCATCGTTACCGTCTGGTCGCCCTCCACAAGGCCATTGTTAGTGATGCCCACCAGCACTGTCTTGGAAATGTCGCCCGGATTGAACGTCACAATGGCGTTGGTCGGCGTGTAATCCGTTCCGATAAGCGCCGTGCCGTTCGTCGTGGTTGCGAAGCCCACGGTTTCTGAGTTGCCGATGCCGCCCTGGCGCGAAAGCGTGATCGTCGCAAAACCGGTCGGAACATTCTTCGCGACCTGGAAGGCCGGCGACGAGAAGCTGATGGTGCTGTCGGTGTTGATAATGGTCAGCACCGCGTTGGTCTGGTCACCCAACTCCGTGCCGGGGCTCGGGTTGGACAACGACAGATCCACCGTCTTGTTCGTCGTAATCACTTTGTCGTCCAGAATGGGCACAAACACCTGCTCGAGCACTTCGCCCGGCGGGAAGGACACATTGGTCACGACCGTGATGTAATTGGTGTTCGGCCCCGCCGTATCCGGCGTGGTCGAGAACTGGACGGAAACGTTGCCGCTGCCGTCCAGGTTCGGGCCGCTCGAACCACCCGTGCGCCGGATGGTAATCGCCGCCTGCAATCCATCTTCATTCACCTGGTAAACCGGCGACGTGAATTCAAACGCCCCCGAACCAGTGTCGGACCCGCCATAAATTCTGGCCAGGTAGGGTTGCGGCTGATCGTTATATTGGGTGAAGCCGCCGCCAATCAGGATCATCTGGTCCGCCGGCTGAATCACCACCACATCCACATCACCATTGGCGCCGTCGCCGAAGTTGATCATCGGGTCCGTCGCGCCGGTCGGCATCAATCGGGTGATATGCGGACGAGTCACGCCATTCGCCGTCAGGAACTGGCCGCCCACCACAATCCGGTTGTCCGATTGGATCGCGATCGAGTCGACGGTATCCGAGAAGCTGGGCGCCAGCGCAGCCGCGAAGGCCGTGTCCACCGTGCCGTTCCCGCTCACACGCGCCACGCGGACGGACGAAATGCCGTTGACATTCAGGAACTCGCCGCCCAGCAAGGCGGCATCGTCGTTTTGGATGGCGAGCGCGCGCACGATCCCGTCCGCGTCGACCACGAAATTCGTGTCCAGCGAACCATCCGCATTCAACCGCGCCACGTTGGTCTGGTTCACGCCGTTGACCGTCGTGAAGCTGCCGCCGATGAGCACCTTGCCGGCATAGATGGAGTTCTCCGGGTAGACCGCGATGGCATAGACGGTGCCATTCACGCCGGTGCTGAGGAAGGAAGGATCGGGCACGCCATTGTTGGCGAGCCGGACGATGCCGGGGTGCGCGGCGCCGCCGAAGGTGGTGAATGCGCCACCCGCATAAATCAGCCCCGAGCTGTTCGTGGACGCCTCCGCGATCGCGAACACGGAATTGTCCGCACCCGCGCCTGGATTGAACGTCGTGTCCAGCGTGCCATCGACCGCCAGGCGCGCCATGCGGGTCCGCGCCACTCCGTCCACCGTGGTGAACGAGCCGCCCACGAGAATATTGCCGTCGCCCTGCACGGCCGCCGAGAACACGGAACCGTCCGCGCCCGACAGTCCGCTCATGAAAATGGTATCGAGCGTGCCGTCGCTGTTGAACCGGGCGACATGGCTCCGAGGCAGGCCGTTGACGGTCGTGAAATTGCCGCCGGCGATGATCTTGCCATCCGGCTGCAGGCTGATCGCCAAAACCGACCCGTTGAGGCCCTGCTGGTTGAAAGTCACGTCTCCGTTGCCGGGCGGGCGGTTAAAGGATTGCGCATCCAGGATATCGACCTGCGCCGTCGCGGGCGAACCCAGCAATGCGCCCCCGCTCGGATTGGACAAGGTCACATTGAAGAAGAACGGCTGCACGTTGGTAACGCCGTCGTCCTTGATGCCCACGGTAAAGCTGGCCGCAAGCTGGCCCGGAGCAAACGTCAGGGTTCCGTTCGTGGCCACATAATTGGCGCCGGCCACTGCCGAGCCGTCCGAGGTCGCGAAGTTCACCGTCGCATTGCCGAGTGACGATGAAGTGCGGGTGACCGTAATGGTGGCGAATCCATTCGTCGCTTCGTTGACGACGTAACTCGGCGCGCTCAACTGATAGATGCCGTAATTGTTGTCGTTATCAATTGTCACCGTCGCATTGGTGGCCGTGCCCAGAATCATGGAATCGCTCGTGCCATTGAGCAGCGGGTTCACCAGGCTCAAATAGAATGTCTTCGCGCCGCCCAATAGCCCGTTATTGATCAGCGGAATCGTTACTGTGCGGGACGTGGCGTCGCCGCTGTTCCAATGCAGCGTTGCGGTCGTGTTCACGAAATCCGTGCCGGCCACGGCGGTGCCGTTGGAGGTCACGACCTGGATATCGAGCGTGCCTTTGTCGCCCACATTGCGATTGACCGTCACTTGCACCGCGCCCGCGTTCAGGTTGGTGACGTAGTTCGTCGAATCAAAGTTCAGGAAGCCCTGGAAGTTCGGATTGATGATGCGCAGCACGGCGTTGGATAGGCCGATCTGTGCGCCCACCGGAAAATGCGTCAGATTCAAGTTCACGGTCTTCTCGATCGAACTGATATAATTGCTCTGGGTGATTTGGACATTGAATGTCTTCACGACCTCACCGTTGGCAAACGTGAGCGTGCCGCTCGTGTCGGTATAATCGACGCCCGCGATCGTGTTCGACCCCGCGCTGGTGAAGTAATCAACCGAGACCGGGCCTAAATCCTGGGCGTTCGTCCGCATCACACTGATGACGCCGGATACGCTGCCGATATAAGTGGGTGCAGTGAACCCGAACGTGCCCGGTTTCTTGGTGTCATCCACGATGTTAAATGGCGCAAAGGTCCGGCCCAAAGCCACGCCCAACGGGATGTTTTCACCGCCCAGATAAAACTGGTCAACGCCGCCCGGGTTGGACAATTGGAATTGCGCGTTCGCGTTGCCCGTGGCGCCGGAATTGACGCCGACCAGCACGCTTTGCGCGCCGTTGATCCCGAGCGACCACTGGTTGCCGAAACTGTCATTCATGACCGTGTTCGTGCCCCACAAACCGTCGCTGTGCATGCGCGTGTCCGTGCCGAAAATTTGCCCCCAGTATTGCCACTGGATCGGATAAATCGGCGCCATGGCGTAATAGGTGAAATCCTGCACCGGCTGCGCGCTGATCGGCACCACCGAGAAATTCGCCGAGCCGTAACCCAGCGAACCATTCGTGCGCGTCAGCAATCCGTAAATAAATCCCTGCAGTTTCGAGGCCGGATAGCTTGAGTTGGCCAATCCAATGTTGCCGGGCCCGGGAGTCGAACCGCCAATCAAGCGGGCGACGTTGAACCGGTTGCGCACGCCATCGCGCTGTTTCGGCTCGGTATAAGCCCATGGATTGAGCGGTTCCGGCCGCTCGTTCACGTCAAACTGGCCGCCGCCAACCTGCGAAAAGAAGCCGCCGATCATCACATTGCCATCGGTCTGCACGTCGGAGGCAAAAACCGCATTCAGGCGATCGCCAAAATTCAACCGCGGCAAACCGGCAAATTGATTGTAGGCCGTGTCCAGGAAGCTGGTGTCGAGCGAACCATCCGCGTTCAAACGCGCGAAACCGAGGCGATGCGTGCCGTTGTAAATTGAGAACGGCCCGCCAACATAAATCATGTCATTGTTGGTGGTGAACACTTGATTTCCGGCGACGGTGTTCGTGATGATCCCGGCGGGAATATAATGCAGGTGATAAACGCCACCGTCGGTTCCCGTTCCGCAGAAGAATCCATTGTCGACGGTGCCATCGGTATTCAAACGCGCAATATGGCCCAGCGCCTGGCCGTTGACCGAGGTGAAATCGCCGCCCAGAATGACCTTGCCGTCCGATTGCATTGCCAGCGCGCGCACGCGCCCATTGGCGCCGCTGCCGGGATCAAAGGTCGTATCCAGCGAACCATTGATCAGCAGCCGGGCAATATGATCCTGCCCCAAAACTCCGCCTGCCGCCGTGAAATCACCGCCCACCGCCAGCAAGTCGCCGCCAAAACTCTGAACGTTGGCCGCCATTGTCCAGGCGACGCCCGGTGTGCCGTTGCCTGGATTCACGACAATTTCAACCGTGTTCAACGTCAGCCCATTTGTCGGGCCGAACGGGATCACGACCTCGCCGGCGCCGCCTATCAGACCCGAGTCATAAATCAGTGCTCCCGTAGCTACCGAGCCGTAATAGACCCGCACCTCGTTGGGGGCGGTCTGGTTGGTGAAATCAAGCGTCACCTGGCCCGCGGGCGCGCCCACATTCACGATGTTGGTGTACTCCGGATCCGCGCCGTTGGTGCTGATCAGGGTGGATGTCGGGGGCAACGGTCCCAGCGCATACACCGGCCCGTTCAAAGCATTCCCCGAAGTATAAGTCGTGTCGACCGTGCCATCCGGATTCAAGCGCGCGATGTAATTGCGCGCGGTGCCATTGAAGAATGTGAAATCGCCGCCCAGGATGATCTTGCCGTCCCCGCGCAGGAAAATGGAGCGGACGATCCCGTTCGCGCCCGTTCCGGTTGCCTCCCGGAAGGAAGAATCAACGGAGCCATCCGGGTTGAGACGGATAATATTGCCGCAGAACTGCCCGTTGAATGAGGTAAAGCTGCCGGCCACCAGGACTTTGCCGTCCGGCTGCACCGCCAGCGCGCTCACGAAATCACCGCCCGTGATATTGATGCCATCGCCCGGATCAAAGGTCGTATCCAGTTCGCCCGAGGTGTCAATCCGCGCGATGCCGTGGCGTGAGGCGCTGTTGTAAGTCGCAAAATTGCCGCCGATGATGGTCATGTTGTCCGGTTGCACAACCAGCGCATTGACCTGGCTGCCGAACTCCGTGCCGGGCGTTTCTCGCGGCGTCGCGCCGACCAGATTTCCGTTGACCGGAGGTATGATGTCCAGGCTGAAGTCCGGATTGTAGTATTCGTCCACCGAGCCGGCCGGCGGATCGTTGTCGTCGAACATGATTGTCACCGTCGCTTCACCCACCATGCCGACCGGCACCGGATGCTTCGGATCGCCCTCCAAGTCGTAAAGGGTGATTCGAAAATCCTCGTTAAATTCCGGGATGTTGTCGTTGTTGATGGTAAACGTGATGGGCTTGGGATCAAAATCCTTGGAACCCCAGGTCAGCGTGCCGCTTTCGCTGCCGCTGAAATCAGACGGGTCGCGGCCCAGGACTTTCGCGTCGTTGACGGGGGTGGGCGTCGCATAATCAGAGCCGGGCTGGAGCGGGAAAAATACATTGGCGCCGATCGCCGTGCTTTGATCATCCAAAGGCTCGGTGTTAATGCGATAGAAGCAGCTCGCGGCGTCTTGATTGGTGCCCGAACGGTTCACATAAATTGTGATTTGCGCATTCCGTCCGCCGCTGGTGTAATAATCCGATATATCTTCAGGAATGCGATAGTCGGTTTTCATGAAGTTGAACATCGCATTCGAGGATTGCAGACTATATTCGGTGTTGGTAAAAACGTTCGTCGTGCCCGCGTTCGGATCGATATTCGTGACGACCGAAAATCCAACCGCCGGCCCCCTCGGGTCAATGTCCAAATCCAGGATTCGCACCAGGGCCACGGAATCCACCGGATCCAGCCTGGGCTGGGAAACAATCGGGTTTTCCGACGGGCCAAGCTGCGGATTGAAAAGAACGATTCCAAAATCGCGGTTCGGCTGCGCTACGCCCAGGTCATCCTGAATGGGAATGACGATTGTCTTGCTCATTTCGAAGTCATTGAAGGTCAGCGTGCCGGACACAGGCGTGTAATCCACGCCCCCAATGGCCGGGGCGTCGCCACCCAAAGAAAGTGGATTTCCATCACCGGTGAGGATCCCGCTGTTCGTATCATAGGAGTAATGGCTCGAAAGCATGTTGCCATCGACTGTCTTGTAGCCAATCGTCACCTGCCCCGATGAACCCGCCACGCGGGTCACCGTCACCAGCACGCCAGGCACTGCAAAATTGTAAACTGAGTTTTCGGTGGTGGCGAGGTTGGGCGCCAAGCCTGACCGGAAGCCAGTGGACTCCGATTCCGCGGCTTGATAAAGCAACATGCCGGAAACACCGGAGCCGCTATCACGGGTTTCTGAAGCAAAACGAAACACACCCGCCGAGTGAAACGCCCAGTTGAGCCGGTAGGGGCCCGTGTTCGGTGGAAATCCGCCCGTGAACTTGCCGCCGACGACGAAATAGTAAGTCACACCCAGCTTGGCGTTGAACCGCAACCCGCTCGCTCCGCTGAACGGTGTGGTGATCAGGGGATATCCAATGAAGGGCTGGTTAACGATCTGAGACCCATTGCCAAAAGGCAGGGGAGGAATCGGATCGGTCGGCCCGAGCAGCAGAGTTCCAGGCGAAGGAGGGATGTTCGTGTTATCAACGGGAAGCAGCATGTCGTTTTCCTGGGCAAGCTGCCCCAGGCCCGGCTCGGGAAAAGTGATGAACAGATCGTCGTTCGCCGCCACTTGTGCCAGCGAGCCGACGGAGTTTCCTGTGTAAACCGCCAGCACCGTGTCAAACGTGGTGCCGATCGTGTCCACCTCCACTTCCCCGTCCGCCGGCGCCGTCCATTTGTACCAAACCGTGGCTGTCGGCGCGAAGCCCGCATGCGTGGGCTCACCCAATTCGGAGGTCGCTCCCGTGCTGCTGTTGGAAACCGAACCCCACATTGCCGAGGGATCGAGGACCGTCGCGCTGGCAAAATTGTCGTTGGCCGGGGCCGGCTGCGCCAGGGCCTGCGTCACTCCCAGCGCCACAAACGCCATCACTGCCAAACCAAACAGACTCCGCCGTCCGGGTACGAAAAACTTCGCTCGCAATCTACGCATAAAAACCTTCTGACTTGTTTCTGCACTGACCGCCGGTTTTCGACCGGCAGTATGAAATCGGCGCGCCCCTGGCACGCGTTGGTCCAGCCAACCGCCCGCTCAATCCGCGGGCGCCAAATAAACTTTGCCGCCCTGACTTTTGTCAGCATTCAGGAAGAAGCCCCCGCCTATCCCGCTTTTCTCCAACAACGCTCCCCGGAACGAAAGTGTCTCGCTGCCGTTGACCACACTGCCCGTAAACATTCCCGTTTTGGCGTTCAGCGATAATTTCAGCGTGCCGCTCTGGCTGCTCTTTCCTGAAAGCATGAAATTATTCGTCGTCGACATCGACGTGCCGGACAGGACCAGTCTCTGCTGGCCGGGCACTGCCTTGCCGGTCAGGGGCGATCCGGCGGCGTTCAACTCATTCGTCAATCCGCCCGGATACAGCGCATTATTGCCCGCGGGCACGATCCACACGGCTGAACCCGTGATGGCCGGATCGCCATTGGTGAATTGCATCCAGCCGATAAATGAACCCGCGCCGCCGTAGGGCGCGGAATACAACGGCCAGATGCCGTCCTTCGAAATCGCGCTCTTCTGCGTGACCTTGGTGCCATCCGGCAGCAAGCCGCTCCATTGCACCGAGCCGCTCTTGCTCACCGTCACATTGCCAAACCCATCGCCAGCCGCCGCAGAGGAACTATTCGTGTCGCTCGAAAGCAGCATGGTGTCTTTGCCAATCCACGCCGCCGGCGCCGGATTTCTCGAACTGAACGCCGCGCGGTCCGCCATCAATTGGGCCGACCAGTCGCTGCCGGAAGAAATCGCGCCAACGATTTGATCGTTGTTCACCAATTGTAAATCCACCGTCAATGTGGCCAGCCCCTTGCCGGTAACATCGCCATGGAAATGGCCAAACGAATCAAATGATTTCGAGAACGAATAGGTTTTCCCGCCCAATTGCAATTTGGCGGTGAATCCAGCCTTGCCGGTCACGTTCGCCGTAAAGGAACCGGCGCTGGCCGGCGTCACGCCATTCGTGTCATAGAACAAACCGTCGTAAGTGCCCTGGGCCGCAGTGAATGACAATGAGCCGGTGGCCGACTGGCCGACCGGGAACGGCAATATGTCCGGATTGCCGCCATTGTTGTCCGATTGATTCGGGTCGCCCGGATTTTGATCAGTGTTCGTGCCTTGGATAACATCGCCGCACGGCACCGGGCCGATGTTCGAGATATCGAAAACCCAACCAGCCGGAATCGGCGTCGGGTCATCACGGTTGACGGTACCATCCCCATCCGAATCAATATCAGGGCTGATCACCAGCGCCTCGTTAAACACGTGGGTGTTGTTGTCCGGATAGAGAAGATTCGTGGAACTGAAGACGCCCGCGTAATTGCTCACCCAGCAGAACCCGCCGTTATTCTTGCCGTTCAATTTCTCCGCGATGGACACGCCATTCTCCAATGCCTGCGCGTAGTAAATTTTCGTTCCGGGCTGGAAATTAAAGGCGGTGAAATTGCCGTTGGCGTCCGTGTTGGTCGCGTAACCTTCGAATTGAATTGAATCCACATACAGGGCATTGCCGCCCAGGCTCATGAAGGTGAATTGGCTCGGCGCGGAGTCCGCTTTGAAGACCATCCGGCCCAGCGCGAGGTTCGTGGAAAACCCAGCCACGGTGCAGCCATAATCGTTGCCCGGCCACACGTTGACGGAATCCAAACCGTTGAGCGAAATGTTCGTGATGGTGGTCCCGAGCAAATCCCCCGTAGCCGGTTTGCCCAGGATGCGCACGCCGCCGCCCGCAGTCCAGAAATTGCCGTTCGTCACCACCGTCGGCAGCGTGCCATTGGTAATGTGCCCGAATTGGTTGGTAAAGAGATAGCCGTCGCTCAAGTAACACGGCGTCGTGAAGGTGAGCGATTGGCCGGCGCTGATGACTCCGTTGCTCGCGAACAGGCTGTCCGCGGAGATCGAAAGCGGGCCGTTGGTGGCCATGAAAATTCCATTCGTGCCGAACGCCGGGCCGGAAACTCGAATGTCCATGCCATTATCCAGGGCTTCTTGCAGCGTCCCGCTGTTCTCAAAGTAGTTCGCCTTGATGAACACGCCCTGGTCGCTGATAAAGCCATGGTTCACAAACGCCTGGTAAGGCGTGGCGTCCGCCCGGTCGGATTCCGGACTGAACATATTGCCGGCGAAATTCGCGAGGTTCGTCGTCGTGATGACGCCGAAATTGGTCATGTATTCCAAGTTCGTGAAACTCGTGGACCACAAAATATCCGGTTCCAGGAGATTGATCGCGCCGACCAGGCTGAAAGCGCTGGAATCGTTGGTTTCGATGGTGAGCGAGGCGGAATCCACTCCAAATTTCTCGTAGATGTTAAACACATCGTTGATTTGCAAACTGACCGGCGCATGGATAAAGATATCCTTTTGGATCGTGGGGCTGGTTGGTCGGAGCGCGCTGTTAATGATCAGCACCCGCACGTCATTCGTCACGCCAGTGGCATCCACGAATAGAAAGCTGCCGCTCCATGCCTGCAAACCGGCCATGGGAGAGAAGGGAACCCCAGTTGGCGCGCCCGGCACACCGGACCACACCGGCAAGCTCGGCACGACCAAATTGGAAAGAGTGAGCGAACCGCTGGGAACGCCGATATTCATGTCGGAATAGGCCGCCGAAAGCAATGAATTGCTGTAATCCACCAGATCCACGGGGGAATTTAAGTTGAGATAGGCCGCGCCCGCGACGCGCGCGTTGGCGAGGTTCACGGACTGACTGCCGGAGATCAGGATGCGTCCCGGCATATTGGTTGGGTTGCCACCCACAACGCCATTCGTGTCGATCGGCACCGCGGTTGGCTGGTAACTGACATAAGAATAATCGTTCGTCACAATCGCGCCAACGGGAGAGGGATTGAAAAAGGTGCTTGGCGGAGTGGGCGCGAGCACGGTCGCCCGCACCGGGGATTCAAAGACCGTGAAATCCGCCGGCGGAGGGCTAAAAGGCAGGAAAGCGTTCGTGCTGCGGCGAAGCGATGGATCATCGGAAAGATAGAAATAGTTTGTGAGGGTCAGCCCACTTACTGGGTCCCGATATTGTCCCGCCCATTCGACGTGGAACGCCCCTCCGCCCACACCCGGATCATTGCCGAAGTAGACCGTTTTTGCCACCGTGGCAGGACTGTAATCCTTTATGTAAATGATGCGCCAGACGACATTGCTGTTAATCACCGGCGGGTTCGGATTCTGGATATAAAACGTCGCATTGCTTACCGACATTTGCTCAAAAAATCCGCCGAAAAACAGGGAACGGAATGCCGAAGAGCGCGCCTGAGTCGGCGTGAGGTCAATGTCCGGCTGCCAGGGCTGCAGGTTCGTGTCGCCAAAAAATCCCCAACCATAGTCAACCGTGTTGATCCCAAAATTGCCGTCGAACCCTCCATTCATGATGAGCTGTCCCCGCCTCAAGTCCAGATTGTTGCCGGCGATATCAATCAGCCCCAGGTTGTCCATCTGGATCAAACCGGAATTCTCGACGTTGTTGGCCCGCACCTTCACTGTGGCCGGTTCCGCTGGCTCGCTCGGCAAAAACGGATCCGGCGCAATAAATAAACCGGTGTTGGTGGCGTAAATCGCGCCGCCGCCAAAGCCAGTATTTTTGTTCACGAAATTCTCCAGCGGCTGCGGCTGGCCCACGCTGGCCGGGAAATGTTCAAAATCGAAACCAGGCGTGGAGGCCAGGATGCCCGTGTTGGTGACATTCAGCGTGTCGGTCGTTTCGTAAAGGATCGGAGCTGTCAATCCAGGCGACTGGAACAAGGTGGTATCGACAACAAAAGTCCCGGCATTGAAAAAGTTCGGGGTGTCCAACTGAACAAGGTCCCAATTGCCTGTCGGCACAAAGACATTGCCATCATTCTCATAATTCCCGCCGGCAAACGCCGCAGGCCCCAGGGACAGGACCAGCAGACTCGACAACAAAAAACGTTTCATAAAACGAACTGGGCTCCGAATATCTGACTCAAATTTCATGCGCGTCAGAAAATGGTAATGGTGTTCTGAGCATCCCGGGTGGCGCCGGCGGTGTCGGTGATGCGCAACGTGAAATCATAAATTGCCGCCGGACCAGTCGGCGTGCCGGTAATCTGGCCATCCGGCGTCAACGTCAAGCCGTCCGGCAGACCGGGCGATCCCGGGGCCAGCGACCAGGTAAAGGGACCATTGGCCCCCGTGGCGGTCAACTGCGCCGAGTAAGGCAAACCAACATTCGCGTTGGGCAGGTAGCGGTTCACCATGGCCGGACCGGTCAAGAGATCTTTTTCGATCTCAGCCAGGCTCTCGCCGTTCGGGTACACAATCGGCGTATTCGTGGTCCCATCAAAAGAGCCCCACGCCTCGAACTTTGCCTGTATGGTTTCGTCGCCGGGAAAGGTGTTTTCAAAGTACGGCGCCGTCTTGTTCAGAATGATGAGATCCGGCAACACCGTCGGTCCTTCTATGGTTCCCGGTCCGGCAACATTGGGAGGGTTGGGTGAGTTGAACCCGAGCGTGCGAACATCCAGGTTTTCACCAACTCCAGTGAGGGTGAATGTCTGGGTAAACATTGCCGTCACGCCATCCACCGTGTTCGAGTAGGTAAAGGTGGTATCGTCCGCCAAATCAGCGCAACTGAACAGAAAATCCGGCCTTGGCACCCGCCGCTGCATATGGCGCGGGAAAATGAGGCTGTTCGTTTCGTCCGATTCGAACAATGTGTAATCATTCGTCACCGGCTGCCAAAATTGACCGACAATGGCGTCGTAATCGCGTTTCACAAAGATGACCTTGCCCATGCCGCCGCGGTCCGCCACGGAATCCACCGGGCAGGTCACCGGCAGAATTGCCACCGTGTGGTTAGTGAAGAAACTAACGCTGCCCGGGATAAATGTAATCGCCGGGTTCGTGACGCCGGGCACAACGGTCGAAATCAACTGCGGCAAATTAGTCGTGGCCGTCACCGTGGTCGTCAGGTTGGAAAGAACCTGCGCGCCGCACAGGTTGGTGGGCAGGATGAAAAAGTCTCCAAACGCTCCGGGAACAAATATCGGGGTTATGCCAAAATTTGTGGTCACCGCCAGCGTCCCTGCCGCTGCAAATGGATTTTGACTTAACTGGAGATTAACCGTCCCGACCAAACCGATGGAGGAAGATGTATTGGTCACCAGGTTCCCAAAGGTATGACCGAAAAAGGTGAAAGCGTTGGTCGTGTAATTGGTGGAGAATATTCCGATGTGCGGCAATGTTCCGGCCGGGTCAAAAGGCGAGGTGACCAGGGTTTCCGTCACATTCGTCGTGATCGTGATGCCAAAGAAATTTGTGTCCGAGGTGACAACAAGCCCGGGGTAAAGAGCCGACAAAGCCGCGCCGTTGTTCGTGAGCGCTTGCTGCGCAAACAGGCTCAAATCAAAGGTCTGGATCGTAGTCGGCACATCGTTCGTGAGGAATTCCGTGGTCCTGGGCCCGGACGCTTCAACATTGAAATTATTGGTATTGATCAAATACCGCAGTGCCCCCACGTCGTCCCGAGTCAGCGAGGTATAAAATCCACCCGCCGCCAGGCCGTCATACCAAAAACTGAGAAAATCGGCCACGGCGGAGTAAGGCGAGGCCAGCGGATCCACCGGAAATTCCACGGCGTCGGCGACGGGATTGGGCGGCTGGCAAACTTCAAAAATGGAATAACTATAAAGGACGCCGTTGACGTAGCTGCTGTTTGGATAGGTGGACGCATCCACCGGCACATAGCTAAAGTTCCGTTTAATGATGCCGTAAAGCATATCGGCAGGACAAGGGGCGGTTCCCACATGCTTTCGGTCACGCAGAGCCCATACCCAGCGGGTCGGTTGGAAAAATCCCAACTCTTCGGTCATCTGGCCCATGATGAACGACTTCAGGTCCAGGAGTTCAGCGGCAGCGGCGGTGAAATTCACACGGCGCGAATCCGTCGGGAATTCGGATAAATCAGTGCTGTACTGAGAGACATCGCCGATCGCATTATACATCGCCAGCGCCTTGTCGACTTCCGCGACGCCATTCGTGCCGAAGTAGCTGTAAAAGCTGGAATCAAAGGAATAGTACAGCACCGGCGTATTGCGCCGATATTCGTCTTTGATGTCCTTGGGGGCGCCGAGGTCACTGATAAGCCCGTAGGCAATGGTAGGAGTCTGGTAAGCGTCCGGGCCCGCAGTCGGAATCGGCCCAATCAACGCGAAGCCCCAGGCGGACTGGCAGCCGATGATGAGGCCGGCGAGCCAGACAATTTGTTTTACTGAACGCAACATACGAAAATTCATTCTATCCATTCATCAATTGCTCGGGACAAAACTCACCGTCCCGCTTTGGTCGGTGCCCAGGAAAATCCCCATTCCCATATTGTTCTTCTCGAACAGCACTCCCTGGAATGACATCGTGGAGCCCTTGCCCTTGCCCGACCCGGTCGCGATGGTTCCCTGGAACAACCCGCTCGAGGAATTGAGGCTCAACTTCAAGGATTTGTTTTGCGAAACAATCTTGTTGTTCATGCCCCACGTGACTTCGTTGACGATCGGCGAACTCAATCCGCCGCCGCTAAGGACCACTTTAGAATTTCCAAAATTACGGAAACCCACCGGCGGCGTCTTGAAGAGCGATCCGGAAACCGTCACGCCGTTGGTCAAACCACCGGCATAAGGCGCGCCCGCTCCGGCTGGTTTCATCCAGACACATTGCCCGCCAAAGCCTTCGCTCGCCGCTCCGCTGAACTTCATCCAGCCAACGGCCACGCCACCGGCCTTGTAGGGCTGCACATACAACGGCCAGGCGCCGTTCTTCGAAACCGTGGTGGACTCGCTTACTTTCGTGCCATCCGGCAACACCAGGTTCCATTTCAATGCGCCGGAACTGCTCAGCTTGACGGTCCCAATGCCGTTGCCCATGGTCCCGTCCGTCGCCTGAATCACCATCGTGTAATTGCCCGCCAACGGTGTCATATGGCCTTTGCCGAACACCTCGCGATTGGCCTGCACCGCGGCTGTCCAGGTCCCATTCGAAATCTGCCCGGTGATCGCATCCGCGCCGTGCAAATCAATCTGCAACGTCACCGTCAACGAACCCACGTTGCCAGTATAGGCGCCGGTGGTGTCAAACGAGCCCGAGAAAGAATACTTCGCGCCGCCCATCTGCAGCCTCGCGCTGAAACCGCCCTTGGCTGAAGTCGTGATCGTGATATAGCCCGAGTTTTCGGAAGTCACACCATTCGGATCGTAAACCAAACCGTTATAGGTGCCTCTCACATCCGCGAACGACAGGATTGTCCCCGAATTGGTCGGATTGCCGGTGGGATTACCCGGCGGCAAAATGACCGGCGGAGTTGGAACCGTGTTGCTCACGCTGTTCGGGTTCGCGTTCGGATCCGTGTTGAACACGGAATCATTCGTGCCCACCACAACCGCGGCAGGATTCGCGTATTGCTGGGCATAGAGATCGTAGCCCGCCAGGCCGGGTTTGAAACTCGTCCAGGCAGCGAGAAAACGCCCCGCGCCATCCGCAGCCAGGGCCTGATGCATTTGCGATCCCGCGGTCGTGGTGTTCACCTGAAACTCCGGGCCCGACGTCGTCGCATCATCATTCAAATAGCTGCCAAAAACACCCGCGTCCGAACCGTCCTGGCCATGGCTGTTCCAAATGACCAGATAAGTCGAACCATTCCGGCGAACTTTAGGCCCAAGCTGATCGTCATAGAGCTGCGTGTTTACGCGGGTCACATTCCCGCCCACGCCCGTGCTGGTGAAACGCCGGGCATAAACGTCCCACCCGTTGTGCACCACCGCCAAGTCTTTTTCATTCCACGTTGCCATGAAGCCGCCGTCCGCCGCCGCGGTGAAATCAGGCGCGGCGCAAACGTTGCTGCTCACATTCACCAAAATTTCGCCCGTGATGGGAGCGCCGCCAGAATCGAAAGTCCGCGCGTAAACATCCACGCTCGGCACGCCATTGCTCAAGTCCGTCCAGCGTTCCTGCTCCGAAACCCAGCCCACCAGCAGATTGCCGTTGGCCAGCGCCGCGATGGCCGGAGAGCGCTGGTTGTTCGCCGTGAATTGATTCACCAACACTTCGCCGCCGAGCTTGTTGCCATTTGGCGAGAACATTTGCAGATACACATCCTTCATGCTGCCGCTCGCGGCCTGGTCATCGCTGACATAGGCAATGGCCACGTTGCCGTTCAGGAGGGTCGTCATCACCGGGCTGCTCTGGTAACGGTTCGTCGCCGAGTTGACGAGCACATCGCCGGTTACCCAGTTATTGCTCGGGGAAAGAAAACGCGAATAGATATGCTCAAAACCCAGCCGCCCTCCCTGCCATGCAAAGGCCGCGCCACCGTTGTTCAACATCGTGACCCGCGCGGATTCCTGGTCGCCGGCGGCCAGCGAGTCCACTGGGAACGCCACGCCCGAGCCGGTCAAATCGTTTTTCAACCGCATCGCTCCCACGCCCAAGCCATGCCCATCGATCCAGTTGTCCTGCCAGACGACATAACCGCCGTTGGTCGTCACGCTCAATTGAGGATAAACCTGATCGCCCGGAAGCTGGCCCGTAATCGAAGACTCGCCTCCATTGGTAACAAAGGAATTCTGGCTTAAAACCACCGCAGGAATTGCAAACACCGACCACCAGCAAACCGCAGCCTTCCGAGCACTGAGCGAAAATGACATAATTCGTTTGTAAGCTTTTATCAGGCCGCGAAATCTTTGTCCATGCTTTCTTGGCTCTTGGTCCATTTTTAAACGCGTTTTTTAGCGATTTGACTTGCTAACGACTTCACGGCTTCCGCGCATTTCTTTATCTCACTGCGGAATCACCTGCTCGGGAATGCTCTTCTGCGCGAACGGCATGTCCTCATCCAGGTGGCGGCGATTGCCGGACGGATCGATGATCGTGGGCGTCACGAACACAATCAGGTTCTTGCGCTGCGTCTGGTTGATTTCGCTGCGGAACAGACGGCCCACCGCCGGCAGATCGCCCAGGAATGGAATTTTGTCTTTCTGACGTTGCACGTTTTCAGTGATCAATCCACCCAGCACGACTGTCTGGCCGTCCCAAACGATGCAGCTCGTGATCACCTGGCGAATGCGGCTGCGCGGCAACGGCAACTGGCCCGTCAACGGAATGCCGCCGTTGCCCGATTGAATCGTCGGGATGAAGTTGCCGGGATTATCGTACCCGACGAATTCCGTCACCGATGGAATCAGAGTCATCTGAATTGTCACGCCGTCGGCGCAAACGTAAGGCACGACGTCCAGCGTGGTGCCGTAAGGCTCGGTGTCCAACGTGTAGTTGATCGAAGCGCCGGCGTTCTGAATGACATTGCCGCCCAGGCCGCCGCCGGTGGTGCCAACCCCGGTAGCCGTGCCGGCGGTCGAATTCGCGGGAGCGCCGGTGACGATGGTCGTCAGATCGGCCACCTGGAATTCCGCCTGCCGCCCGCTCAGCGTCGTCACTTCGCCTTCATTCAACAAATCCGCGCCATCGCGCTGCTCCAACGCATGCAACACCACCCGGAATTGCGGATCCGTCAGAATGCCCGTCAGGCTGGCCACTGCCGGAATGTTTTGAGCGCCGATAGCGTTCCGCAGACCGCCGCTTAACAACGTGTCCGACTGCTGCGGAAGGAGCTCCGTGGCAAAGTTCGGGTCACCGGGGAATGTGCCACCGGTATTCGCGGGAAGATTCGGATTGCCATTCATCGTCGGCTGGGTGCCACCCGAAAGGGCCGTGTTATTGCCCATGATGAAATTGCCCAAGTACCAATCAAAACCCAGCGCGCGCGTATCGTTCTGGTTCACTTCCACAAACCGCGTCTTAACGGTCACTTCCGGCGGATCGATGTTCAACGTGTCGATCGCCTGCTCAATCAAGTCCAGATCTTCCTCCGTGGCGTGCACGGTAAGCATGCCCAGGCGGTCATTGAAAAAAACGCTCTTGGGAGCCGAGAGGTTCACGCCCACCGAATTGAAGAAATTGATTACGGCCAAATTGATTTCCGCCGTCGTATCGAGGCCCGTCACGTAGCGCAAGCCACGCGCCGTTCCGGCGCCGCCGCCGCCAGCGCCCGCCGCCGCGCCCGCCGCACCGGCGAGATTGACAGCCTGGGCCTGCCCGCCACCACCACCTCCACGGCCGCCGCCGCCGCCGCCCTGATTTCCCTGCCCGGTAACATCCACGCGCGGAATCGTTGTCGCGCCAACTCCGCCGCCCGCGCCGCCGCCGCCGCCACCACCACCGCCGCCGCCGCCGCCGCCGGTCGCCGCCGCGCCGAAGGAAATGGTGCTGACGTTTTGCAAGCCCATGTAGAACGTGTTCGGGTCAACCCGGAACGTGCGCGTATACAATTGCTCCTGGTCCGGGCCTTTGAGTGAAAACTCAATCCCGTAATCCAGAATGGAATACTTGATCGGATGGTCCGCCGACTTCACGATCGCGTCCAGCACATCCATCAACCGCACATTTCTCATGTTATCCAGGGAAATTTGAACCGTGCCCAAGTCCACTTGTTCGGCCGGCTGGGTCGTCGCCGGAATGGGCTGGCCGGTGGTCGGATCGAACTGCTGCACGGGAGCCGCAGGCACGCCGGGAACTCCAGGCTGGCCAGGCAAACCACCCGCCAGCGGCGCCACCGCAGCCGGTTGCTGGCGGTTCAGAAGGAAATTGATTCCCTGCTGGTCGATGTCCCGCCGCTCGGTCTGGTCCGAGAGATTGCGGATCACCTCGCTGAGTTGCAGCCCGGGGAAGGAAATCTTGTCGAAAACAATATCGTTCAGCTTCTCGTAAATTCTTTGGCGCTGCGAACTCGTGTAAATGATGTTCGTGCCGGCATACGGATTCGGCACGGGCAATTTCATGCGGGCATCATTGTCAGCCCATCCCTTTTCCACCTGCACCATGCGGTTCATTGAGGTGATGTTCCGCGCGTCCACCACCTGGCGCACACGCGTCTGCTTGATGAGGCTCAGGTAATACAGCGCCGCCTGGTTGCTGGGGTCCAGCGCGAGCGCCTTGTTCATCTTGTCCTCCGCCTCGTCCGTTTTGCCGAGCTGATACATCAGCTTGCCGTCTTGCACCAACTGCGAAACCTGAATTTTCTCCTCCCGCGTGGCTCTCAATTCCTCAATCGCGCCCGGACTCGGAGTTTTTCCACGATTGGCCTCAATCAACGCGTCATTGGCCGTCTTGAATTGCAGCGCGACCTGGTTTCTCGGGTCGACCCGCAGAACGTCTTTCACCTCCGCGTCCGCCTGGAGATAATCCCCGCGATGCTGCGCATCGATCGCGAGTTGCATGCGCACGGAATCAATGCCGCCGGTGGCGATTTGCCGCTCGGCATCCGCGGTCGGCCCTACGGCATCGGCCAAGTTCCACGCTTCATCATACAGTTTGGCCGCCGCCTGCAAGTCCTTGCGCGCTTCCGCCGCGCGCGCCTGCTGCAGCTTGTTGCGCGACTCAATCTGATCGGCCTGGCGGTGGATCGCGTCTTGCACGGCAAGTTCCTCCGGCGTGGGGCCGCCCGGCGCCGGCGCCGGCGCTGAAACGGGTGGCGGCGTTGCCGGAGCTTCAGTTTGCGCGCGGAGAAATGAGGCCGTCGCGAGTACGAGAACAAATGACTTGATGACTGCTGCTTTCATTGTGGGTTACGGTTATGGAGCCGTGGCGGTCGAATTTGTCGGGCTAAGCTCTCTGATCCATGTCTTCTGGTTCGAAAGTTGCAACAATACAACTTCGGATTCCTCGATGTCTACGATTTTATAGCATTCACCGGCAAAACAGATGGGAGCCGGATCGGTCTTGCGTTTGTTGAGGAAAGTCCGGTTGTCCGGCGGGTAAACCAGGTCGGCAGTGAAGCCTTCCACGCGCTGATAAGGCTGGTCTCTGCTGATGGTCACTGTCTTCTGGGTATCACTCAGTTTCAAAGTCACGCCCGTCGGATCGTCCGCCGGTCCTTGCGCCGCGATCACCGTAAAATTGTTAGTCGTCTGGTGCATAGGCACATTCGTGACTTTCACGTTTCGGCCGGAAATCGTTGCCGCCGCCTCATGCTTGATGCCGATGGCGTAATGCGTCGGCAGACCCGGCGCCACCGAAGCGGCCACGAACGAAAACACCTCGTATAACGGAGAAATCCTGGTCACCATTAGCTGTTTAACTTCCCGGCCCGCCGGATTTTCAAATACTTTGCCGTTCTTCAACTGCCACCGGTACGGATTGAAGATCTTGTGGGGATCCATCAGGTTCAGAGTCACCGGCGTCTTGCCGCGCTGCAAAAACGCGTCCTGGCTGGACAAATCAATCGGCGCCACCGTCTTCGGCAGGGGAGTGGCCGAATGCTCAAGGTCATTGAGTTTCTGCTTCTCGTTCGACACCATGATGGGCAGGAACACCACAACCCCGAGCGCCGCGATCACCACCACGGCCAGCACGATTTTTTCGTAGTTTTTCTTTAGGAATTGCATTATCTGCCCGCTGCCGGAAGTTTCTTCACTACATCCACCTGCAAAACGACTTTCAGCTTCTTCTCATCAATGACCGTAATTGCCGGCCCGCCTCGCGGGAAAGTTGGCATGGTCGCGCCGTACTGGCCGTACTGCCCGTACTGACCCACGCCTGGCTCCATCGCTCCGCCCGCCATCGCTTCCTCCGGTTCAATATTCAAGGTTTTCACCACGAAGGTATGCTTCTGGTTGGCGAAGCTGCTCAATACATTGCCTAATTCAGGCGTGAAACATTGGAACGTCACTTGATACGGTGTGATCACCACATACTGGTTGGTGATGGAGGTCGAATCGATGTAATCCGGCTGGGTTGCGCCGCCGCCGCCGATGTTGTTGACGTCATCCGCCGTGCGCTCCCGCTGGACGGCGTCCAATTCAGACACGCGGCTCTCGAACAAGATGTCGCAAATCGCCTTCACTTCGCCCAATTGCTTCGCCAACTGGTCCCAACTGTTCGGATCGTAAACCGCCTTGCTCTCCTGCAAGGAAAATGAAAAATCGAATTCCGGCTGCAACATCACATTGTGCTCCGCCGCTGCCGCCCGCAGTTCCCCCACCGTCTGCCGCACCGCAAAGGCCATGTGTTGATCACTATATTGGTTCGTGTTCGGGATCGCCGGAATGGGCGGAAACCATTCCTGCATTTGCGCCACCCGCTGATGAACTTCCTTGGTCTGTTGCCGGACCATGTCCAAATTGGTCTGGTCGATGGGTGGCAACTGTTGCAACGTCGTGTAGTCCTGGCTTAATTTCTGCCAGTTCGCATCATTGCTCTGCCACGAGGAATAGCAATACCAGCCCGCCGCGATCAGCAGCACCACCGCCAGCACGCAGCTAATCACAAAATAAAGGTTTCTTTTGACCCAGGACATATCAGAACTTCAGCGGATTCCTCAAGGCGACTTTGACAGCGAACGTGAACGTGAACGGCGAGTCGTCCGTGATCAGCTTCTCTCCCACCTGCGTCCCCTTCGGGTCTACCAGCGGACTTTGTTTCAGATGATCCAGCAGGGAATACATCAATTCCGAATTTGCCTGGTCACTCGGGCCCTTCACCGCCCGGCAGACCATAATAACACTCGTGACACCGCTGCCCGGCGGCGGCGGAGTGGCTGCAGCCGCGGCCGCATTCTGATCGCTCAGGCCCAGACTGTATTTGTTTTCAATGTCCTGCTCGATCGTGGCACCGGCATCCGGCGTCGAAGCTGCATACGCGTTCGCCCCGGCCGCGCCCCCATCGGGAGCCGAAGGCGTCGCAAACCGCTCGATCCACACGCCCGCCGCCGAATGCCATTTGTTCGACGTGATCGCTTGCACGTTCGTCAGGACCGTGCGCAGTTTCGGCAGCGCGTCCACCCAGTAATACCGGTCTGTCGTCAGCGCCGCGAGCTGTCCAAACTCGTTGGTGGCATCGGTCAATTGGGTCTGCGCCTGGTTGAATTCATTATTGGCCGACTGCCGCTTTTGCAGCGTGGGCTCAATCGTGGCAATCTTGTCCGCCTTGGCGCTGCTCAACTGCGAAAACAGCAGCCCAATCACCGCCACCACCACCACAATCGTGAACACGGTGGCGATCAAGTACGGCTTCTTTTCGTTGAACGCGCGCCATTTCCGGGTGCTCTCCGGCATCAAATTCAGTTCCACCGGGCAATGCGCCAGGTTCCGCAAACCCAACCCCACCACTTCGCCCATCGAATGCGCCACGCGCACGAGTTCCTCGAGGTTCACGGTCGGATCGATCTGCACGTTGCGGAACGGATTGAAATACTCAACGGGCACATTCAGCTTTTCCGCAAAAAACTGCGCCGTGTAGGGCATGATCGACGCGCCACCCGACAAAAACAGCCGCGCCGGCTGGGAACCGCCCTGTTGTCCGCGGTAAAACTGCATCGTCTGGTTCACCTGGATGTGCAGCCGCGTCATGAACTGGCGCGCAATCTTCGAAATCGCCGCCTGGTTCGGGTTTTCTGGCTCTTCATACGCGCCGCCCAGGCTCACAAAGCCTTCCTCAATCTTGATTTTTTCCGCCACATCGAACTTCATCTTCGATTCCGCGGCAAAATCCTGCGTGATGGAATTCGCGCCCAGATTGATGCTGCGCGAATACACTTTCCCTTTTTCGAAAAACAGCAAATTGCACGTCTTGGCGCCGATATCCAGCAGCATCGTGCAATCCTCGAGGTCGCCATAATTGAACTTGAACGCGTTGCACAACGCCGCCGGTGAAACATCCGCCACCTGCAATTTCAAGCTGGCCGCATCGGCCACGCGGAAAAGCCCCTCCACGATTTCCGACTTGATGGCCACCAGCAGCACTTCCAACTCGCCGCCGGCCGCCTGGCCAAGGATTTGATAATCCCAAACCACCTCCGAAAGCGGGAACGGCACGTTCTGCTGCGCTTCGTATTGGATGATTTGCGTGACCTTGCTCTGCTCGACCGGCGGCAACTTCACGAACTTCGAAAAAACGTGGAAACCGGGCGCGCAGACGTTGCAATCCTTGGACTTGATGCCCATTTCGGAGATCAGGGCCTGTAACGCTTTCAGGATGGTCGCTTCACGGGTGCTTTCCTGCGCGCCTTCCTGGCCAAGAGCTTTGGTTCCGTACTGTTTTAAGCGCAATCCCCCTGCCTCATTAACTTCAAACTCAGCGAGCTTGAGGCTGCCCGCGCCGAAGTCGACCGCAAGAAATGATTTGGATTGCAGCATTGGCTGACGTTAATCACGCGTCCCGCTGGTTATGGTTCGTACACAACGAGACAGTCCGTGGTGGTTATCGAAAAAACACTATGGGGTCAAATATAAAAAAACTTTTTTGTGATATTCACCGCGGAAATTTTCGTTTTCGACAAAAGGAAGTTTGCTAACGCTCCCCAAAAACCATTCCCGTACGACGCATGTTGAATTCGTCGCGTCCGAATTCAGTTCGCTCTTCCGAAACCGAATCTTCCAGACAGGCTTCAAAAAACCTCCACGATCCAACCGCCTTTATAACGCCCGCATAATCCTTTCGGAGTATTTACACCATACACCAATCCTGCATCTGCTACACTCCGCCATCAATCACCCTGCGGCCGTGTTTCCGAACTGGAAAACCTTTGCCGTTGCGCTGGGCGCGTTCGCATCGACGTGCCCTGTTGAAGCGCAATCGCCGGCATTGTCGGTTACCTTCGCTTCGCCGGATGTCTTGCAGTTTTCCTGGCCCGGCAATTTTACCAACTGGCAATTGATGACTACCACCAACCTGGCCCCGGCAACCTGGCAGACAGTGCCCCTGCCGCCATTCGCTTCGAACAGCACGCTCACCGTCCTTTTGCCCGTCACCGAATCGAAACGTTACTTCCGGCTTCAAGAAACCGGCGCGGGCAGTTGCGTGTTTCACGCAACGCCGCCAGTCATCAACTCAGGCCAGCACGCTCTCGCGGTGTCCGCTCGCCAGCTACACGTATCGCATTTCGTCCGAGCCGAGGCCCGGGCCTGGCGTTGTGAGTGGTAACAGCCTCGTCGTGCTTGAGGTTTCTCTGGAGCTTGGACGCTTGGACACTTGGAGCTTCAACCCTGGAGCATTTATTTAGCGCGCGTATTTGCCAGTCAACGTCGCGCTCTCCAGAACATGCCCTTGCATCTCCTGCTCGATGGCATCGCGCGAACAGCCATCCGGCAGCGGCAACACCGTGTCCAGCGCGAATATCTTGAAACGATAGCGATGTTCGCCCGAGGGTGGCTTGGGCCCGTCATATTCCACTTCGCCAAAATCATTCTTCCCTTGCGTCGACATCACCGGCACGCTGTCCTCCTTAATATCCTTAATCTTCGGATCCATGTTGAACAGCAGCCAATGATTGAAGGTCCCCTCCGGTGCATCGGGATCCTCGACAATCAGCGCCAAACTCTTGGCGCGGCCGGGCACTTCGTCGAAATGCATCGGAGGAGCGTGATTCTCTCCATACATCGTGAACTTGTCCGGAATTTTTTCTCCATCCGTGAACGCTTGGCTCGTGATTCGCATAACAAAAACTCCTTTGGTTGAGATTTACCGACTGGGTTCACGCTCTGATTCGAAATTGTGGTTAAACTGAGATTGAAACGGAGCGCCGAGCACCAGCTCGGCGCGAACAACTCATGTGGCGAAATCCGCGACCTTTGCATGCGCCAGCCGCTGAAAATCGTCAAACGGCATGCGGATCAATTCGGTGTGTGACCCTGCGTTGAACGCGATCTCGTCATCTTCGGCCAGCGGCGATGCCACGTAGACATCCATGCCATAAAGATTCCCGAACGGAGGCATCGCGCCGACCTCGCAATCGGGAAACAACCCTTTGAATTCATCCTCCGTGGCCAGCCGCGCGTTCGCGTTCCCGGCAATTTCGCGCAACTCCGACAGGTCCAGTTTCCGATCCGCCGGCAACACGGCCATCGCCATCCGCCCGCCCATTTGCACCACGACGGATTTCGCCAGCTCCTTCCCCGGCACATGCGCCGATTCCGCCACCTCCTGCGCCGTGCAAGCCTCAGGATGAGTGATGGTCACATACTTCGCATGCTCGTGATCCAGAAATTGCTTCAATTTTTCGGCGGACATAGTGCCCCATTCTTAACTTGAAAATAACCCCGGCCATCAGCATCCAAATTAGGAGAACACCCAATAGGAAAAAACCGCGAAGAACTGGCTATCCGTGCCGCCGCGGGGCCGGAACATCCGTCATTTTCTGAACGCAATGTAGGATTTAGGAATGAAGCCGAGGAGTCGCTCCGTGTGAATCTCACAATCAGGGAAAAGTTCCCGCACTTCGCGCTTCGTCAACAAACGGGTCGTTTCGATCATTTCATCGACCTTTTTGACAGACGGCTTTTGCAACAAGCCATAGGGCGTGAGCCAGCGAACGATTTTTGGCTGGACGCTTTTTGGCAACCAGTGGACGAACGGCGCCAGATAATGCGGCTCTATGGGGCATTCGAAGGCCGGTGTCTGGACCCAAATGGCATTGCCGATCCGGCGAATCTCCTTCGCGAATGCCTGTTGCCTCTCCCACGAACCCACATGCTCGATGACGCTGTTGGAAAACGCGATGTCGTAACTTTTGTCCGGGAAAACCAGCGCGCAGCCGTCCCCGACGAAGGTGCGGATGTGATATTCCGGGTTCAATTGCCAGTCCGCCTGGTAAATATTCACCGTGTCTATCGCGCCCAGCAGCACCGGATGAATCATCCAGGAAGTCGGATTGCCGCCCACATCCAAAAGCCGCTGGTCGGGACGAGGCGAAAGAAGACGCACGAAAAGAGCGAATCGTTTTCGCCGCCAGATTTTGAATATTCGAGCGTAAATACTGTGCAGGGAAAAAGACACTGCTAAATCCTAAAAAACTTGGACACCGCTTGCCACTATTTTTTTTGCGCACTTGGCCCCGACCCTTATCCGCAATGGCAAAACGGTGCGACGATGCGCCAAAATGGGTTCGCTTTTTTGCAAAAATGATGAACGGTTGTTGTACGTTGTTGATTGGCACCACTGGCCCCAAATTTGAAATGGGTTCGTTTGGTAATTTTTTTATTTTTGGTCGCGGAAAGTGGCGCGGTGTGACGCAATCTCCTGGCTGCCTTCCGACTCCCAAGCCCTTTTTGTCTCGTTCTGCCTTCATTCATGCATTTCGCCTCCTTCGAAACCGTTATAGCATGCCTGTCAAATGCCGCAAATCCGAGTTTCTCACCCCAGAGTTGCGTCATCAGAAATGACCCTTTTTAGAATTTCTTTAATTTCTTGAATTCCACTTCCGAGGAGTATCACTGTATTTTGTTGCGAGATTTCTGCTATGAATACCCTGGTCAGAAAAGAAATCTTTGTGCCGGGAAGAATCCCGGGTGAGCGCCGATGGCTCAAAAGTTACAATAGTCAGCTCTGACTCCTTTTTATTTCTTCGATGAATCGTCTGTTTCATCAGTCCTCCAATGCAAATAGACGATAGCCGCCGCTACAAAAAAGAACGCCAATATGCGAGCGTTTGAGCGAGAATAAAATCCTGATGCCAGCAACCCCACAAAAAGCAAAGTTCCCACTAAAAGGATTGATATAAGGACGCGCAAGACAAACCAACCGTGTGTTCCTGATTGAACGATTTGACGGCTCAACAAGACAGGGCCATAGAGAACAAATGTGGAAAAAAATGAAATCAAAATTATGCAACCACAGTAAGAATACCATGGGCCTAAATCCATCCGCCTTGTTAATAAAAAAGTCGGCACTGCAAGCAATGCCCACACAACGCAAAAATCCCAACTGAAACGAAATGGACGGTCAATAGGCCGCATGATGGTCAATGGCATGAGCAATTTGCGTTATAAACTCATCAAGCCGTTTATGTTCGCAAGCTGTTGATTCAGGTCGGCGTTTAATTCGTTAATTGTTGTCTGGAAAGGGGTCAGGGCTGACTATTGTAACATTTTGTATCGAGAGTCATTTCGTTCCTAACCGTATTGTTGGTCGCCACTATCGCGAACATGCGATTCCATCAGTGCCTGTCCCTTTTGAAAGTTTTTGATCTCGATGATTTTTTCGCGAATTCGCCACGTCAAGCCGCATAAATCAAAAATTCCCGCGCGAGACTGATCTCCCCAGCGCCGCATGCAGCGGCGGACCAAAGCGTTTTTTCCGATCCTTTTAAGCAGCCGAATAGAACCTGTTCTTGATAAAATCAGCGACTTTTTCGACGGGAACCAAATTGAAGGCTTTATGATCGCGCTCGAAGTCCGCGAATCGGAGCTTTTTTATGCGTTCGAGCTCAACCGAGGAGAACGGCGGATAGGGCGAGAGATCGTTGAAGATGACGCCAATGCCATGATCGGCCACCACGATGCCGAACTTCGCCCCGAAGCGCTCTCTGATCTCGTAAGCGACCTTCCAGACCGATCCGTTCCAACTGCGATGCAATCGCGGCACATGCTCCCATTCCCAACTCGAAGGCAGCATGTCATGGATGGCAATAATGCCGCCGGGCTGGAGGAATCGCAGGGAATTAATCACATCCCGCCGGACCTGTTCGTAGGTGTGCAGCCCGTCAATGAATACAAAGTCGAATCGTTCCTGGTTGGTTTCGAAGAACGCGTCGCTGGTCATGCGATGCGTTCCACCGGATGCGGGGTCAACGCCGGTCTTTTTCGCGGCCGTCACGGCATTGAAACTCCTGTCTTTCCTGCAGCCAATCTCCAAATAACCGCTGCTCGGATAGGAGGCGAGGAGCGCCCGAATGAGATCGGTGCGCCGATAACCGATGCGGCGCCAATGGAACAAGAGCCGCCCCTCGACGAGTTTCTCTTTTTTGGCCACGTATTTCCGCCGGACCAGCCAGGCGGCCAGGTTCATTCGCAGCTTGATCGAGTTCATGCCATGTGCCGAGGCCGATGAAAATATCCATTCTTGGAATCGCCAACGATCTTATTAATAGTTGGCGGAAGCCGAACCCGGCAAGTTCTTTGTTCGAATCTCAGAGCCTGTCTGAAAATTCCAAGGGGTGCTGTTTTCGTGCAAAAGGCTCTCTGGCGAGGCGCGACTCAGAACCGCCTAGCCAAAGGCTCTGTGACTGAGGAGCAACGAAGCCAGAGAGCCTTTTGCACGAAAACCCTCCGGGCGGCGGGTCTTTTTGTCCGTGGACTGCGTTGGCTCGGCTCTCATCCGGCCATGGCGGGACGGGGATGCTCGGAGCCTCGCCGCCTTGTCCGCGGCCAAAATCCCTCGCCGCAGCGCCCCTGGCAATTTTCAGGCAGGCTCTCAGCCCGGAACATTCAAACCTTTGTCCGAAAATACTCAATCGTCTCCACCAACCCCTTGGCCAGCGGCACGCGGGGTTCCCATTTTAAAATCTTTTTTGCCTTGGTGATGTTCGGGCGGCGTTGCTTGGGGTCGTCTTGCGGGAGCGGCTTGAATACAATTTTGCTTTGGGAACCGGTTACCTTGATGATTTCCTCCGCGAATTGCAGCATGGTCATTTCGGTGGGGTTCCCGATGTTCACGGGCAAATCGTAATCGCTCATCATCAGGCGGTAGATGCCTTCGATCAAATCCGAGACGTAACAAAAGCTGCGCGTTTGCAGGCCCTTGCCGAAGACGGTCACGGGCTTGTTCTTCAACGCCTGGCTCACGAATGCCGGCACCACGCGACCGTCGTTGATGCGCATGCGCGGGCCGTAGGTGTTGAAAATCCGCACGATCCGCGTCTGGACCTTGTGTTCGCGATGATAGGCCATGGTCATAGCCTCGGCGAAACGCTTGGCTTCGTCGTAGCAGCCGCGCGGGCCGATGGTGTTCACGTTGCCCCAGTATTCCTCGGGCTGCGGATGCACCATCGGGTCGCCGTAAATTTCCGAGGTGGACGCGATCAGGAATCGCGCTTTTTTGTGCACCGCCAGGCCCAGGGCCTTGTGCGTGCCGAGGGAGCCGACTTTGAGCGTCTGGATGGGCAGTTCCAGGTAATCAATCGGGCTGGCGGGCGAGGCGAAGTGCCAAACGTAATTCACCGGTTCGTTCAGGAAGATAAACTCGGTGACATCCTGCTGGATGAATTTGAAATTCGGGTTGCCGCCCAGGTGCGCGATGTTGTCCACCGAACCGGTCACAAAATTATCGATGCCGATGACGCGGTGCCCGCGGGACAACAGCAAATCCGTGAGGTGCGAGCCCAGAAAGCCCGCGGCGCCCGTGACGACCGAGGTCGGTTGTTTTTGTTTCATAGCTTGGACAATCGTCGAACGGGCGAAATGGTCAGGCCGTCGGGTGCGTTTTGCAATCTTTAACAATGGCAACGGGAAACCACCCCGTCCCTGCCAATGACTCGCTCGCTCCCGCCTCACTCGGCCCTCCGATGCGGTGCTATGGGTTTTTAAAACCCTGACGCCGCCTTTGTAAAATCCTCGCGGTAAGGTTTTCCAGATTGGTAAAGTTGCAGGCGTTTCTGCATTTCCGGCACTGTCTTTTGCGCGCCGGCGGCGTTGGCGCGATCAATGGCTTTTTGGACGGTCGCCTGCGCCTCGCTGAAGCGGCCGGCCTCCGCGTAAGCCATCGCCAGCGTGTCTAAAACGAAGGGTTGTTCGCCACCAGTCATGTCGTTCGCCTGTTCGGCAAACGAAACCGCTTGCGCGCCGTTGCGAACGGCTGCGTCCCGATCTGACGCGAGCACGCGCGCCAGCCAGGTGAGTGTTTTGAAATCATTCGGATCAAGTTGCAGCGCGTCGTGGAAATGCTTGACCGCTTCCGCGCTTTGCCCGTGGCGCAACTCGGCTTTGCCCATCAAATAATGGGGACGCGGATCCTCGGGCGCGAGCTTGGCGCCTTCGGCATATTCATGCATGGCGTCATCGAAGCGGCCCATGTCGACGAGCAACGTGGCGAAGTTCACGTGCGCCAAAGCGGCCTTCGGATCCAATTTCAGCGCTTCTTGGTATTCCTTGAACGCCTCCGCGCGCTCGCCCTTGGCGGCGAGCAGGTTCGCCAGATTATTGTGCGGCTGAAATCGGCCCGGCTCGATGTTGATGGCTTCGCGATATTGGCCGGCGGCGGCGTCAGGCTGATTGTCCTGCTCCAGCGCCACGCCAAGATTGATGTGGGCGATGGCGTTTTCTTTGGTGACTGCAAGCGCGTGAGTGAACAGTGTTTCGCTGTTTTGCCAAAACCGAAGTTGGTATTCGGTGAGTCCAACGCAGACGAAAAGCGTTATTGCAGCGATGCTGGATGCGGCTACGACGGAAATCCGGAAGCGCGCCGCCAAATCCGCCGCGCCATAGGCCAGTGCGATAAAGATGCCAATCGAAGGAACGTAGGTGTAACGGTCCGCCAATGCCTGGCCGCCGACCTGCACCAGGCCGATCACCGGCACGAGCGTGCCCAAAAACCAGAGCCATCCAATGAGGAGATAGGGATTCCGTTTGCGGCTGATCCAGACGAGAACGGACAGGAACACAAGAATCACGGCCGCACCGGCGATTTGCCACGCGGGAATTTCATGCGGCAGCGGATAAACGATGGACAGCTTCGTGGGCCAAACGATTTTGCCGAGATATCTCGCGTAGGCGACGAGTGTGTTTTCGATGCGCAGTCCGAACGGACGTTGTTCCAGCGAGACCACGGCTTCGCTGCGTTGGGCCAGGAAGGTGACGACACTCGAGGCGACGGTTAGGACGAAGAATGGCGCTTTTTCGAGAATTAACTTTGGCAGCGTGGTGCGTGCTCCGTGTTGCGTGTCGCGGGTTTTTGACCCTTCGGAGATTTCAAGCAGTTGTGCTCTTTGGAGCGGCCAAATATCCAGCAGCAACATCACGAACGGCATCGTCACCAACATTGCCTTGGCCATCAGGCTCAGCGCAAAGAGCAAAAGCGCGCAGCCATACCAGGCTTTGGAATTTGAACCGACTTTTCCCCTCGATTTCGACGGGGCGTTTCCGATGTTTGATGCGTGCGCGTATTTCGCATACGCGAGCAAGGTCAGCAGGCCAAAGAAAGTGCTGAGCACATCCTTCCGCTCGGAAAGCCACGCGACCGATTCCACATGCACCGGATGCAGCGCGAACAAAGCGGCGACGAATGCGGCGGGCCAAAGTTTGCGTGTCATTCTCCAAAGCAGCAAAAAGAGCAGGACGGCGTTGGCGGCGTGGAAAAGGACATTGACGAAATGTTGCGGGCCGGGATCGCCGCCGAACAGGCTCGCATCGATCATGTGCGAAATCCAGGTGAGCGGGTGCCAATTGCTCCCGTGCCAGGTCGTGAAGGCCCATTTGATTCCAGCCGCGGTCAGACCCGCCTTCACGTGAATGTCACCTACGTAAACGGGGTCGTCGAAGACCACAAAACCCGCGTGCCGCGCGGGCAAATAGGCCAGCACGGTCACCAGCGCGAGCAGCAGGCACATCGTTCGCGGACGAACCATCGCCTTCTTTGTGGTTTATTTCGGCGGTGGCAACAAGCGATTTGTAGCGCAGTTTCTCGATGGCGGGCGCAACTTGCCACCCGCACGGAGCGCGACTGTGTCCCGCGCAGCGGGATCAGCCGCAGCGCACGAACGTTGGCTGACGTTTACCCTTGCGGTTAATGACACTGCTGCGGCTGGTCTTTGACACAGCCGCGCTCCAAAATGGTGCGGGTGGCAAATTGCGCCCCTCGTAGATGAAGCGGCATGAATGCCGCGCTTCGCGATAAAAGAAGGACGAGCAAGTTTCCTCGCTCGTCCTTCGGTTGGGCTGGGCTGTGGGAGGCTAATTGTTCGCGGCCGGAGCTTGCTGCGGAGCATCTCCATCCGAACCGGGCGGGCGGCCTTCACCGCGCGGCGGGCGTGGCGGACGCAACTCGTCTTGCGTCAGTTTGCCGTCGCCGTTTTTATCGAGCGTTTTCAACGCCGCGGACGCATTGGCAATTTCGTCGGCGTCAATCACGCCGTCATGATTCGCATCGAGCGCGTGCATCAACGGCGAGGGCGGAGGCCGATGGCCCCACGGACGGCCGTCCTGCGCGTTGACGATGAGCGCCGATGTGCTGAGTGCAATCAGCGCGAGCATGGTTTTGGTCGTGGTTTTCATTTTGTCCTTTCTTGCTGTTTTGTTGTTTGCTTAAAGCGGGTCGCTTCGGAAATTTTCCAAGAGCGAACGGCTGTTTTGTTTCTCATGCCGCCACTCTACGCGAGGCCGCCTTAAGAGAATGTGAAGACGGAAAAATTGTTAAACCGGAGGCCCGTTTCACGATTTCAAGTTGCTCGCTTCGTTGCAGGTGTTAAATTCAACGAAACCCAAAGCGCCATCGCTCGCGCGCCTGCAACTGACATTGTAGCGGCGCTCTATAAGCGTCGCTCTGTGGACGCCGCCAAATTCGCTTTTTCAGCAGCGGTCTCAGACCGCCGCTACAATAAATGGAATCGATGCTGAAACGAGATCGGCTGATTGTATTGGCGGCGCTGGCTGCCACCACGTTGTTCGCCTGGGTCGACATGGCTCATGAGGCGCACTCCATGAACCTCGGCCGCGCCGCCTGCTGCGCCGGCATGAGCATGTCCGGCCCGGACACCAACCCATGGTCTCCCGTCACGCTCGCTCCATTGTTCCTGATGTGGGCCGAAATGATGGTGGCCATGATGCTCCCGTCCGCGACGCCCATGATTCTCACGTTCGCGAAAGTTCAGCGAAATCGCCGCGAGCAGCAGCGTCCCTTCGTCGCCACCGGCATTTTCGTGCTGGGTTATCTCGCGGTGTGGACGGCCTTCAGCGCGGGGGCGGCGGTGCTTCAATGGGCCTTGCACGCCAAAGCGCTGCTTTCGCCGAAAATGGCCAGCACGAGTCCACTCCTCGGCGCGTTGTTGCTCGTTGCCGCTGGAATTTTTCAGTGGACGCCCATCAAGAATGCGTGTCTCTCGAGCTGCTGTTCACCGTTCAATTTCCTAACCGTCGCCTGGCGCGAGAAAAAATCGGGCGCATTTCTCATGGGCCTCAATCACGGCATCAAATGTGCCGGCTGCTGCTGGTTTCTCATGCTGCTCCTGTTTGTCGCCGGCGTGATGAATCTGTGGTGGATCGCCCTTCTCACCCTGCTCGTGCTCATCGAAAAAATCGCACCGCGCGGATTGTTCATCGGCAAAATCGCGGGAATACTGTTTGTCGTGTGGGGAATCTGGCTGGTCGCGGGTTCCAGGGGCTGAGAATTCAGTTGCTCCGGCACAGCCCGTGCTTATTGTGCTCGCGATGGGACTGGGAAACTACACTCAATTGACCAAAAAACGCCGTCTCAACGGCGTTATTATCAAGCGCGGCCTGCAATCCGGAGTTGGCGCTCTCGGTGCGTTCGTGATGTTCTTGATCGGCCTGCCGTTCGCCGGCATTGGAGTTTGGGTCACTCTCGTCGGATTCAAAACTGTGCGAGTCAATCCGTCGGATGTGCATGCGCCGTATTTTGGCCTGGCCACCGTTGGGCTGGTGTTTCTAAGTTTTGGCTTGTTTCTGTGGAGCATGGCGTGGCGATTGTTTCGCGCGAAGCGCCGCCGCGCCCTGGCGATCGCGAATCATGTGAATGAACCGGCGTTGCAGGATTATGATTGGGACCCGCGCGGGTTTGGTTCGCATTGCTGGGCTCGGGCCGTCGGGGGCATTGTCTTTGCCGGTTATTTGGCGCTCTTTCTCACGATGTTCAATTGGTGGGCGTGGGTCGACAAGGGACCGCTGATGGTAAAAGCGGTCGTTAGCTTGTTCGACTTGATCCTCATTCTCTGTTGCTGGTTTACCTTCGTGGCTCTGTGCCGCGCGATTCGATTTGGAAATTCGCGGATTGAGTTTGCCCATTTTCCGTACCGCACGAATGAACCCATTGTGGTGCACTGGCTGACCCCGCCCGGCATACGCCGCACGAACAAGGGAACTTTCACGCTCCGCTGTGCCAAGGAATGGACCGAAAGAAGCGGCCGTTCCACGGTGACGGTCCACGAAGAACAATGGAGCGGCGCCTGGTCGCTGGAGTCACCGGAGGACTTTTCGCCGGGCAAGAATATTGATTTCGAATTTCAACCGCCGTCCGGCCTGCCTGCCACCTGCCTCAGTGGTTCGGAAACATTTTTTTGGGAGTTCGAAATCAGCCTGAGCCTGTCCGGTCCGGACTTCGCGGAGAGTTACCTCGTGCCGGTGTATTGATGCGTTTGGAAAGAATACGCACCTCGTCAGGAGCGCCGTAGGCGCGGCATATTTGTAGCCTCGCCGCACCAGAAATCATGAGCCCCGTAAGAGCGACATCTTCAGGGGAATTATATGCCGCTCCCACGGAGCTTGGGAATTCCCCGCTTGCAACCCTACAAATAGGCCGCCCCTAACGGGGCTTTTTCTTTAGTGTCAGGCTTTCGCTTGCTTCACGGCTTCCACGCACCGGGCGCAAATGGTCGGATGCTCCGGGCTGGAGCCCACGTCCTTCTCCCAATGCCAGCAGCGCTCGCATTTTTCGCCATCGGCCTTGGAAACAATCACCGCCGGCTCTTCACCAGCCAACGCGATCAATTCCGAAACATTCACCAACTCGCGCAACGCTTCACGATTTCGCCCGGCGAGATGCCCCTGCGCTGACGGCACTTTGATTTTGATTTTCGCATCGAGCGATTTGCCGATCGTTTTGGCCTGGCGCAATTTTTCCAATTCGGGCAAGACGCGCTCACGCCATTCAGCCAGCCATTTCCAATCTTCGCGTTCCTGCTCGGAAAGGTTGATTTCCGAAACCTGCCACCCCGTCCGGTGAATCGATTCCACCGTTTTCCCCGGCACAAATTCCCACGCCTCATCCGCCGTGAACGCCAGCACGGGCGCGAGCATTTTGCACAAGCCCGTTACCAATCGATGCAACGCCGTTTGTGTCGAGCGCCGTCGATGCGAATTGGCCGCGTCGGTGTAAAGCCGGTCCTTGATGACATCGTGATAAATGGACGAAAGCTCCACCGCGATGAATTGGCTCACCTTTTGGTAAACTACATGGAACTCGTATTGATCGTAGGCGCCGCAGACTTCTTTTTCCAACTTCGAAAACTCCGCCGACACCCAGCGATCCAGCCCGGTCATTTTTTCATCGGGAACGGTGTGTTTCGCCGGATCAAAATCGAAAATGTTCGAGAGCTGGTAGCGCAACGCGTTGCGAATACCGCGATAAGTCTCGGCAACCTTATTGATGCGCTCTTCGCTCACGACGATGTCGCTGCGGAAATCCTGTGATGAAACCCAGAGGCGCACGATATCGGCGCCGTAACGTTTCACGTACGCTTCGGCGGTCTGCGGTTTTTCGTAACCGCCCTGGCCCTGTTTGCTCTTGGAAATTTTTTCGCGGTCGGCATCCACCATGAACCCATGTGTCAACACAGTCTTGAATGGAACGGCGCCATTCCCCGCGAGCGAGAGCAGCAACGATGATTGAAACCATCCGCGATGCTGGTCGCTGCCTTCGAGATACATGTCGGCTTGCCAGCGTGCTTCCGGTCCCGCCATGGCGGGGCTGGAGCCTTTGGATTCTTCTGCCGGCGAGACGCCGACAGCACGTTGAAGCTCCGCCCGCCGCGTCAGCACGGACCGAGACGAACTTCCCGAATCAATCCACACATCCAGTGTATCATTCGATTTCGCGACGGCGTCGGCGCCTTTCCAATCCTTCGGCTTCAGCAACCCCCACAATTCCGCCGCGGATTTTTCAAACCAAACATTGGAACCATGTTTTTCGATCAAGTCCGCCGCGTTGCGGACGATTTGCGCGTCGAGAATCGGCTCGCCCTTCGCATCATAAAACGCCGGGATTGGCACGCCCCACGTGCGCTGGCGCGAGATGCACCAATCCGGGCGCGATTCAACGGCCCCTTTGATGCGATTCACGCCCCATTCGGGAATCCAGCTCACGCGCCCGATTTCCTCCACCGCACGCTGGCGAAACGTTTTACCCGTAGCAGCCAAGGTGACGAGGCTCTGACTTTGTTTTGTCGTGAGACCCCTCACGTCATCTCCTACAACATGGTCAATCTCAATAAACCACTGGTCCATCGCGCGGAAAATCACAGGGTTTTTGCTGCGCCAGCAGTGCGGATAGCTGTGATGATAATTTTCCTGGTGCAACAGCGCGTGGCGCAGCCGCAATTCATGCAGCACCGCCTCGTTCGCCTCGCTCTTGCCGTGCTTTTCCAGAATCGATTTGCCGATCATCTCGGCGGGCATTTGCTGTTCGACGGGCAAATCGTTCGTGTAGGCAAATTTCCCGTTGTCATCAATCGGCGAATAAATCGGCAAACCGTTTTGTGAACCGAGGCCGTAGTCTTCCAAGCCATGCCCGGGCGCGATGTGCACAAAACCCGTGCCCGTGTCGCTCGTGACGAATTCCGCGGCGAACAATTTGCCGGTGCGATTGCAAAACGGATGCTGGTATTGCAGCGTCGCCAGCGTTTCGATCTCGACCGGCGTTTCCTTGAAATGAGTCCACCCGCATCTCTCTGCGATGGCCGGCAACAGGCCGCGGAACAGAACGTATTTCTCGCCGCCGACTTCCACCTGCACGTATTGGAAGCCTTTGTTGTACGCCACGGCGAGATTCGCGGGCAACGTCCACGGCGTGGTCGTCCAGATCACGACGAACGTGTTGGCCTGGCCCACGACGGGAAATTTCACATAAACACTCGGGCTGACGTGATCGGCATATTCCACTTCCGCGTCCGCGAGTGCCGTGCGGCACGGGATGCACCAATACACCGGCTTTTTGCCGCGATAAACAAATCGCTGCTCCACGATGTCCGCGAACAGGCGCAATTCATCCGCTTCGTATTCCTTGTTCAGCGTCAGATACGGATTCTCCCAATCGCCCAGCACGCCGAGGCGTTTGAATTGCTCGCGCTGGATGTCGATATATTTGCGGGCATAGGCTTCGCACGCCTTGCGGATCGTCGCCGCGCTTTCGGAACGTGCTTCCGGTCCCGCCTTGGCGGGACCGGAAGTTCCGGGTTCTGCCGGCGGGACGCCGGCAGCACTTTGTTTGCGCATTTCCTGCACGACCTTGTGCTCGATGGGCAACCCGTGGCAATCCCAGCCCGGCACATACGGCGCGCTGAAGCCGCGCAGCGTCTTATATTTGACGATGATGTCCTTGAGAATTTTGTTCAACGCCGTGCCGATGTGCACGTCGCCGTTGGCGAAAGGCGGGCCGTCGTGCAGCACGAACTTCGGTTCGCCCGCGCGCTGGTCCTGGATTTTTTCGTAAAGCTTGGCCGCGTGCCATTTCTTGAGCCGCTCCGGTTCCCGGGCCACGAGGTCGGCCTTCATTGGGAAATCCGTGCGGGGCAAATTCAATGTGTCTTTGTAATCCATTGCAAAGGATGCGCAAAGTAACAGCGGAAAAAGGGGGTGTCAACGAACGCAGCCGCCGAGATTTGACCTTGCGTTGATGCTTTGGGCCAACATATGTTCCAGCGAATTGGACAACTTCGTGCCACCGAGTTTCGTTGAGCTCGAATCAAACAAGTTTTCCGAATTCTAAGCGTTTGTTTGCCGGCCACAGCCGGCTACAAGCCGAATTGATTTAATTTGCCTTATGGGGCTGGACAGCAACGCCGCTCAATTCCTGATAGCCGCTCGCAAGCAGGGGGTTCAATTTGGCCGCACCATCATGCTGGGTCGCCAGCATCTTTTTGTGCCGCCCGGCGTCGTCTGTGATTTGATGAAAAAACAGGGGCTTCCGACCACGAATCTGGAGGCGGCCATCAAGAGCACCCCTTATTCCGAACCGTTTTTTCAGGCTTTGGGCGCCACGCAGGTGGATTCCATGGACAACGCCACCTATGAAGGCGCCAATCACATCCATGACCTGAACGTGCCCGTTCCCGATGCCTTGAAGGAGCAGTTCAATGTCGTTTATGACGGCGGCACGCTGGAACATGTTTTTAATCTGCCCGTGGCGCTGCGCAGCGCGATGGAGATGTTAAAAGCCGATGGCCGGCTCTTCATCAACACGCCCGTCAACAACACCTCCGGACACGGCTTTTACCAGTTCTCTCCGGAGCTTTTTTACGCCGCTTTAAGCCCGGAGAACGGCTTCGAAGTGGAGCGCCTCATTGTTTACCGCACCGGTCCTTACGGCAGTTGGTATCAGGTGGCAGATTCCAACAAAATTCGGGACCGGGTCGAGTTGATCACCTTCATGCCGATCATGGCGCTGGTGCAGGCGCGACGGGTGATGGTCAAGCCGGTCTTCCAGAAATGGCCGCAACAGGCCCTCTACGAGGATATGTGGGGAGAAAAACACGAAGTGAAACAACACTGGTTTCGCACGGCGTTTCCCCGGGTGGCCCGTTTGCTCAGCCCTTTCCGAACGGGAATCAAATTCTACACCCGTCAATCGCTGTTCAATCGCCGCTTTTTCACGCCGGTGAAAAAAGGCGAGCCGAAAAAATAACTCGCGCGCGGCTCACCGCGCCTTGTCGATTTTCACGCCTTTCGCCGCCAACAGCCGCTTCACGTCCATCCAACGTCCGAAACGGAAAGTGAAAAATCGGCGCAAAATCCATAAATCTCCGCGCCGGCGAAAACTTCGAATCCGCTTGCGCTCCGCCGAGATGTGCTTGCGCAGCCGCCAGCAATCGCCGAGCGGCTTCATTAGAGACCAGCGCATAAAAGAAAGCCGCCGCGCCATCATCGAACCGGCGATTGCCTCTACAGTGATCAACGCCACCTGGTTCACCACCAGGATCCAGAGCAATCCCCGGCTGTTTTTCAGCAGCGTCAGAATCTGGTTGCGATTCGCGTAAAAGCGCTTGGTTTCGTTGGTCCGGTTTTCGACCTTGCGATCGCCGGACGAAGCGCCCTGGTGATGGATGCGCGCGCTCGGCACCTGGCGGATGGTTTCGCCAGCCAGCCACACGCGCCAGGAAAGGTCCATTTCCTCGTTGTAGAGAAAAAATTCATCGTCGAATCCGCCGGCTTTCACCAGCAATTCCTTGGTGATGAAATAAAACGCGGCGACGCAAAACGGCTGCGCGAGCAGTTCACCTTCGCGCGGGCGCGTCATGCAGCCGAAAATGTCAAAACCCGCCGCGCCCTGTCCCTGCAGGTTGTCGCTGTCGTAATCCAAAACGCGCGGCGACGCGATGCTGCCGCCAACAGCTTCCGTCCGCTTCAGCAGTTCTTCGATGCAATTCGGTTCAAGCCAGACGTCGGGATTGATGAAGAACAGAAATTTTCCGCGGGCAACGGCCGCGCCGCGGTTCGAGCCGCCACCGAATCCATAGTTTCCACCGGTGGCAACAAAAACTCCATTCGGCCACAAGACCATTTCTTTCCGGCAAAGCTCGTCGGAACCGTCCGTGGAGGTGTTGTCCACGATGATGATTTCCAGCTGGTCAAAAATCGTCTGGGCTCGCAGCGATGAAAAAAAACGGTCGAGCCATTTTTTGCAATTGTAATTGACCACCACCACGCTCACGAGCGGCGCTGGCGATGTCGCTTCGGGAGGGTTCATGGGAACGATCGCGCCAGGCTACGCGGGGAAGGGCACGATTTTCGGCTCCGGAATGGGCACGATGAACCGGCCGCCGCGCTTTTGGTATTCCGTTTCCCGTCCGACAATTTCCTTCGCGAAATTCCAGGCCAGCAGCAACGCGTAATCCGGTTGGTCGGCGAGCAGTTTTTCCGGCGGACGCACCGGGATGCCCGAGCCGGGTGCGATTTTGTTCTGTTTGAACGGCGTGTTGTCGATGATGTAATCCAAATCCTGCCTGGTGAGGCCGCACGTGTTGAGCAGCGTATTACCTTTGGCCGACGCGCCATAGCCGATGATCCGTTTGCCTTCGGATTTCAATTTGCGTATCAGCGCGGGCAATTCAGTGCGAATCCGCGTCACGCGGTCCGCGAATGGACGCCAAGCCGCCGGATCGATGAGCGCCAACTGCTTTTCCCGCTCCAGCGCCGCCGCAACGCTCGAGTGCGGACTCGCCGACGGCGTTCGGTGCCGCAGGTGGAATAAAATTGAGCCGCCATGAATCGGATAATGATCGATGCGCGACAGCATGAAAGGCGAATCTTTCACCAACGCTTCCACCGCGCGCACGGACACATAGGACAAGTGCTCGTGATAAATCGTGTCGTATTCCGTGTGCTCGTAGAAATCCACCAAGTAAGGCACTTCGAATGCAATGAGCGTTTTGGGATGAGAAATGGCCTCAAGACCCGCGAGCAAATCGCGCAAATCATCGATATGCGCGAACACATGGCGGCCTAAAATCAAATCCGCCGCGCCCCAGTCGGTCCGCAGCTTGCGCGCATTGGCGGCGTTGAAAAATTCATTGCGCGTCGGAATGCCGGCCTTCACGGCCACCTCGGCAATGTTCGTGGCGGGCTCGACGCCGAGGACGTCGCAGCCGCGTTCCTGGAATTTTTTCAGAAACACGCCGGTGTTGCTCGCGATTTCCAGCACTTTCGCGCCCTGGCCGAGTTCACCCGTCGCGAGCAGGTGCGCGGATTGCGCGCCGAGATGCGTGTCCATCGTGTGCGACGTGCTCGTAATGTAAGCGTAGCGCGAGTAAAGAACTTTGGGATCCACCGTGTCCGCCAATTGCACGAGCGAGCAATCGCGGCAAAGGACGACCCGGAGCGGCAACGACGTTTTGTAGCTCGGGGCCTCCTCGGGCGTCAGGAAATCGTTCGCGAGGGCGGTTTTGCCCAGGTCGAGGATCAGCGTGAGATTTTTCGAACCGCAGGTGCGGCAGTGGCTTCGTTCGTGAATCATTTCTCGGGCAGACGATAAGGTGAATTGGGATCAAGCTCGTGCCGGATTTCGTCCACCGGCTCTTTGCGGCCTTCGCCCTTGAACAACAGGCTCGTGACGGTCACCACGAGCCCGGGCGATTTTCCAACGTTGTGATAAGCGTGCACCACGCCGCGCGGAACGTAAATCCGCGCCGGCGCGCTTTCGCCTGTGTTGATAAACCAGCCGCGCTCCGCCTTCGCCGAGCCTGGGCGATCGTCCCACAGGTAAACGCGAAAATCCGACGGCCCGGCAAACGTGAAATAATCATCCTGCGCCACGTGCTGATGCGGGCCGCGTGCAACATTCGGATGCGACCACGATGAACAGGCCATCAATGGCTTGAAACCGGCCGGAATCTCATCCGTGCGGAACAGTTCGTGCAAAGTCCCGCGCTGATCTTTAAAGACCGGCAGGGCTTCCACGCGCACGCCCGGCAGGCTCGGAATCTCCGAGACACCGCCGACCTTGACTTCTGTCCACTGGGTTTTCAAGGGCGGACAATCTAATTAACGCCGGGCTTCCTGCGCGAGCATTTTTCGCAGTCCGACGCGCCACGAGCCCAGCGGTTCGCCAAGCAGCGCCGCCAGTTTTTTATTCGATAAAATCGAATTTTTCGGACGTGGCATCGACGATTTGAAGAAATCCGACGTGACCGGCTCAACTGAGATTTGCTTCGAAACCAGTCCCACCGCGGCTGCTTCATCCAAAATGGCACGTGTCCACTCAAAGCGGCTGACGCCTTCATCATTGACCGCGTGAAACAAACCAGCGCCGCCCTTGCGGATTAACTCCATTGTCCATTTCGCAAGATCATCTGAAAAAGTAGGGGCTGAAGCCTGGTCGGCCGTGGCTTTCAAATGATTTCCCGCCCGAGCGCCGCGCAGGACCGAATGCACGTAAGATTTGGTCTGGGTCGGATGCGAGCCAAAGACCCAACTCGTCCGCAAAACAGCGTGTTTCGGCGAAGCGGCGAGCACCGCCTGTTCGCCCGCAAGCTTGCCCGCGCCGTAATGATTCAAAGGATTCGGCGTATCCGTCTCGACATAGGGCGCGGCTTTGGCTCCATCAAACACGTAGTCGGTTCCATAATGCATCAGTCGCATGCCTTTTTCCGCGCATAACTTCGCAAGAGTCTCCGGCCCGGTCGCATTGACCGCCCAGGAAAGCTCGCGTTCCTGTTCGCAGCGTTCCACGAGATTGTAAGCCGCGGTGTTGATGACGACTTCGGGCTGGAACGCTTTGAGTTGTTCGCGCATCTGTGTGGCCGCGGTCAAATCAAACTCTGTGCGCGACAGAAAAATCATCTCGCAATCGTCGGACATAAAGGCACGCAACGCATACGCCAGAAGACCGTCACCGCCGGTTACCAAAATTCGTTGTGGCATGGGCACCGTAAAGACTGCCAGAGCGGCATTTCCGGGCAAGTGGCAATTGTGTTTTGGCAGTTTAACCCTTATCGTGCGCGCGTCATGGCAAAAAAATGCCTCATTACCGGTGCCGCCGGGTTCATCGGAAGCCACCTGGTGGACAAACTGCTGGCGCAGGGCCGCCGAGTCTACGGCGTCGATAACATGGTCCTCGGCAAGCGCGCCAATCTGGCCAATGCATTGAAATCGCCGCAGTTCACGTTTCAGGAAGTGGATGTGAACAATCCGGCGGCGTTTCGCGAATTTCTCAAAGCCCAAACCAAGTCCGGTCCCATCGATACCGTCTGGCACCTCGCGGCGAATTCCGACATCCAGGCTGGTGGCGCGAATCCCGACATCGACCTCGAACGCACGTTTCTCACAACCTACAACACGCTCAAGATCATGCAGGAATTTGGAATTCCACAGATCGTTTTCGCTTCGACTTCGGCGATTTACGGGGAATTGGGCGGCGCGCTTACGGAAGAATCCGGCCCGTTGCATCCCATTTCGAATTACGGAGCCATGAAACTGGCTTCGGAGGGAATCATCACCGCCGCGCTGGAACGATTCCTGAAACAGGCGTGGATTTACCGCTTCCCGAATGTCGTTGGCAGCCGCGCCACGCATGGTGCAATTTACGATTTTTTGAAAAAGTTGAAAAAGAATTCGGCGGAGCTCGAAGTGCTGGGCGATGGTTCCCAGGAAAAGCCTTACCTGCACGTCGGCGAATTGGTCGAAGCCATGGTCTTCTTGTTTCAGAACCAGCAAAAACGGCTCAATGTTTTCAACATCGCGCCCGATAATTCCGCGTCCACGGTTCGATTCATGGCGGAAGCCACCGTGCGGTTCGCGTCACCGGGCGCGAAGATCCGTTACACCGGCGGCTCGAAAGGCTGGGTGGGCGACGTGTCGAAATTTCAATATTCGATCGCGAAATTGAAAGCCGCCGGCTGGAAACCGCGCCTCACTTCGAATGATGCCGTGGAACTCGCCATCAAGGAAAACCTCGCCAACCTGAACTGATGAAGCAATTGGTTATCCTGGCGGGCGGCAAAGGCACGCGACTCAAAGACCGGCTTGGGGATCTGCCCAAGCCGATGATTCCCATTGCCGGCAAGCCGCTATTGGAGCACCAGGTTGAACTCGCCAAAAAATACGGCTTCACCAATTTGCTGTTTTTCGTTCACTACCGCGCCGATTTGATCTGGGACTATTTCGGCCACGGCGAAAAATGGGACATCAGCATCAAACACGTGAAAGAGATCGAACCGCTAGGCACCGCCGGCGCAGTATTGACCAGCACCAACCATCTCGCGGATCGTTTCCTCGTGATGTACGGCGATACGATGGTCAATGTGGACTTGGACCGCATCTGGCGCGCGCACGAGCAGCATCATGCCGAAGCGACGTTGTTGCTGCACCCGAACGATCATCCCTTCGATTCCGATTTGGTGGAAGTGGATGCCAATTCGCGCATTGTTGCGTTTCACAATCGGCCGCACGCCGAAGGCATTTGGCGGCAGAATCTCGTCAACGCCGGCCTTTATGTTTTGGAAAAGCGCGCACTGAAGCCATTTCAATCCTGGTTTACCACCCGGCAACCGGGGACGCTGCTTGATTTTGGCAAGGACCTGTTCCCAGCCATGCTCCAGCAGGGCGCGAACCTGTTCGGCTACAATTCACCCGAATACATCAAGGACATCGGCACGCCACAACGATACGACCGGATTTGCGGGGAATTTGCCGCCGGCGTGATTGCGCGCAGCAGCTTTGCCACGCCGCAACGCGCGGTGTTCCTGGATCGCGACGGCACGCTCGTGCCGGACAAGGATTGTTTGCGGAATACGGAGGGCTTGGAGTTGCTGCCCGGCGTGGCGGAAGCCTTGCATCAATTGAATCACAATGGCTGGCGCGCTGTGCTGGTGACCAATCAACCCGTCGTCGCCAAAGGCTGGGCCACGGAAGCGGAGTTGCAGAACATTCACAACAAGCTCGAAACTTTGCTCGGACGCGAACATGCGTTCCTGGATCGGATTTATTTTTGCCCGCATCATCCGGAAAAGGGATTTGCCGGCGAACGCCCGGACTTGAAGATCGATTGCGCCTGCCGCAAGCCCAAGCCGGGCATGATTCAAAACGCGGTGGCCGATTTGAACATCGATTTGAAACAATCCTGGCTGATTGGCGACACGACCACCGACTTGCAGACCGCGAAAAATGCCGGCGTGAAATCAATTCTTGTGCGAACCGGTTCGGCTGGCAAAGATGGCAAATATGACGCCCGGCCGGATTTCACTTTTGAGACGCTGAACGAAGCGGTGGATTTTATTTTAAGCCAAAAGACATGATCATCAGCAAAACACCCTTGCGCATGAGTTTCGTCGGTGGCGGCAGTGATTTGCCGGTCTTTTACCGCAAATTCGGCGGCGCGGTCCTGTCCACGGCCATTAACAAATTTGTTTATGTCACCGTCAACAAGAAATTCGACGAGCGCATCCGCCTGAGCTATTCGAAAACCGAGGATGCGAAATCAGCGGAAAAAATCAAACATCCGCTCGTGCGCGAGGCGCTGCAAATGCTCGGCATTCCCGGCGGCATCGAGATCACTTCCATCGCGGATATTCCTGCCAAGGGCACCGGGCTGGGTTCGTCCAGTTCGTTTACAGTCGGATTGTTGAACGCGTTGCACGCTTTTGCAAATCGTTATGCCTCAGCCCAGAAATTGGCCGAGGAAAGTTGCATCATCGAAATCGAACGTTGCGGCGAACCGATCGGCAAGCAGGATCAATATGCCGCGGCGTTTGGTGGTTTTAATTTGATTCAATTCAACGCCGACGATTCCGTCAGCGTCGAGCCTATCATATGCAAACGTGAAACCACGCGGCAGCTACAGGAAAATACGCTCGTTTTTTACACCGGCATCACGCGCAGTGCGTCCACCCTGCTCAAAATTCAGAGCGCCGCTATGGCATCAGACAAAGCCAAGCAGAAAGCCATGAAAAAGATGGTCGAACTCGCGCATGTGTTGAAAGCGGAGTTGCAGAAAAACAATCTGACTGCCTTTGGCGAAATCATCCATGAAAACTGGGAACTCAAGCGCAGCGTGACCAGCGGCGTGAGCAGCAGCGTGATTGATGACTGGTATGCGCGCGCGCGTAAAGCAGGTGCCGTCGGCGGCAAATTATTGGGTGCGGGCAGCGGCGGCTTCCTGATGTTCTACGCCCCCCGCGAGCGGCACGAGGAGATCACTCGCGAATTGAGTGAATTGCCGCAGATAAACTTTGGCTTTGAACCCCAAGGCAGCAAAATCATTTTCGTCCACGACTGATGCCCGATTACCGTCGCAGCAGTCCATGAAGGCTTGTCATTACCCACATCTCTTTCTTGGAGTTGCATGGGACAACACTAATGAATAACCAATGGGTTGCTGCGGTTGGCAGCCGTGGTCGGTTCCTCGCGGACAAGCATCATGACCAGAAGTTGTTAAGGCGTGCCCAGCGGGGCGTGCATCTTGACAGTACCCCATATTGGTGGTGTTCGGTTCCTCAAAGCTGGAATGAAGAACAACCCAACGCGAGCACAAGCACCATGAATGAATCAAAGGAACCGATTGCGTCGTTATC